>Ga0209013_10001778_pt1 | contig 19862 bp, 15 predicted proteins | sample Cruoilmetagenom2_FD_187291 | JGI IMG/M metagenome (GOLD analysis project Ga0209013, IMG submission 187291) | Oil polluted marine microbial communities from Coal Oil Point, Santa Barbara, California, USA - Sample 2 (SPAdes) (version 2) | ecosystem: Environmental > Aquatic > Marine > Oil seeps ...
TCATGATAACGTTTAGTTATCATGAGTTTTTTATCGCCGATTTCAAACACTTTTCTGAATTTTGCTGGAACTTATGTTTAGCCATTTCGTACTAATACATATAGAAACATGGGGGGAATGAAAATGACTCAACAGATTAGGTGGAGTTTCGCATTCATCATATTATTCATACTAAGTTTTGTACCGCTAACAGAGGCCTCAGCCGCACCAGAACTTGAAGTGAAAGCGACGGCTGGCTTTCAAAACAAAATCAAGCAAGGTGAGGGGCTTCCTTTAACCTTGACGGTGGTGAACTCAGGGGATGAATTCTCCGGAGATTTGGTCATTGATTATTCCGAATCGTATTCAATCGGATCGGCAAAAGCCATTCCATTCACAATTGGCCAGGGGGAAACAAAAACAATCAACCTTTCACTGCCCGGCCTATCCGATGAGTACACGTACTCAGGGACAAACACCCAGATGTTTTATTTTTATGAAGACAACTGGGAAAAAGGCAAAGAGATTAAATACAAAGGAAATAAAAGTGTTCGACCGACTTTCTATAGTCCCGAGACAAATTTGCTCGTGACCCTTACAGAAAGTGCAGATCGTCTTCGCCCATTCTCCTCAATGAAAGTGAATGGGATGTCCGATACGCAAGTCATACATCTAGCCCAATTAAAAGACTTTGAATTCCCAACGGATGCCGCGGCCTACGGAATGGCCAATTTTCTCGTTGTGGATGAATTTGTATTAGTGGATCTACCAGAGGATGCCCAAAAGGCAATCCAGGGGTGGATGCAAGCTGGTGGTGTTGTGATTGTCGGAGCTTCAGACAATACAGCTGCAGAACTAGGACTTCTGACATCACAATTACCGCTTACTTTGTCTGATGAGCGTATGCAAATTCCAAAAAAAGAATTATCGGCATTTACCAATAACAAAGAGTTCGTTGGAGATATTACGGCATTCAGCGCCACGGTCAATGAACAATCCCGAGTACTTCTGCAATCGGGAAATCAACCTCTTGCAGCAATAAAATCAATCGGTAAGGGAGCAATCATCCAAACTGCTTTTTCTCTCGGGGATGAACCATTTTCAAAAGAAGCAAACGCCGCAACATTATTGACGGAATTGATCAAGAGAGCAAATGTAGGAACAGGTCAGACAGCCAATATGTACGGGTATCAAAGCGTTAAAGATCAATTATCTTACGATGTGGGGCAAACGAATGAATTATTCCCATCATTCCAAATCTCTACACCGTTCATGGTGGCAATCGTTATCCTATATATCATTTTCGTTGGTCCTTTACTTTATTTCATCTTGAAAAGAAAAGATAAACGTGAGCATGCATGGTGGATCATTCCAGCCATTTCAGTGCTGGCATCCGTTGCCATTTTTGCTTATGGAGCGAAAGATCGACTCGTACGCCCACAAATACAGCAGTCAAGTTTTTATGAAGTACAAGATGATGGAAGTCTTTCAGGTTATTACGTGGAATCGTTATTATCGAATCGTAGTGGGAATTTCACATTCGAATCTGAAGCCGGGACATCAATGGTGGCATCCAAACGCAATAATGCTTTTTCTGGCGGCGGTACAGGGAATACGCAAGCTACATCAATATTGGAAGAGCAAGCGAGTAAAGATCAACTTACTATGCGTGACGTTGGCTATTGGTCCGTATCGTCCGTTGTTGGTGACTCTCACTTACAAAATGTAGGGAAATTTGCGATTGATTTAACAGTTGAAAATGGCAATGTACGAGGAACCGTTAAAAATGAATTCCCATTCGCTTTGAAGGAAGTTGCCATTTGGTCAGGTACGAAAATGATTGAACTAGGCGACATCGACCCGAATGAGTCAATAAAGGTAGCAGAACCAATTGGTTCCGCTTTATTATTACCAACAGCCTCAACAAACAGCTCGCAATATATGGGATATGGATCCCCGATTTCAGCAAGTGATTTACCAAAAGAACGAAAAAATAGTTTGATTCGAATGTCTCAAAATATTGGGAAACGTCCGACTCAACCAGCCATTATTGCGCACACAGAAGATGCGATTGTGCCGATTGCCTTAAAGGATGATCGAGGAGAAATGTCCGCGGTAAATGTGGTCTACCAACCTTTCAAGCCAAAGACAATTTTCGCAGGGGAGTTTACATTACCATCTTCTTCATTTGAAATCGCTGTTAATGCAGAAGACCCATCCTCTCATGTTGAACAGTTGGACGAAGGGAAATTTGAATGGATTATGACGAATGGTTCCTATCTATATGAATGGTCCATACCGGAGAATGTCCCCCTCAATCAAGTGAACTGGACAGAATTGCAACTGGCCAATACCAATACGTCTTCGATTACAGTCGAGATTTTCAATGAATCAACACAAACCTATGAAGAAGTAACCGGTGGCAGGTTCTCAATCAAGGAAAATGTCAAACAATACATCTCCAAAGAAGGAAACGTTCAGTTTAAAGTGAATAAACAAGCCTCGAATGGCGATGACTATACGCGCTTGCCAGAATTACGCTTGAAAGGGGTCGTGCAAAAATGATCGAGATTAAAGGCCTTACTAAAAAATACGGCTCATTTTATGCATTGAATGATTTGAATTTACACTTGAGTGAAGGAACTGTTTTTGGATTTGTCGGTGCCAATGGAGCAGGTAAATCCACGACATTCTCAATCTTGGCTACATTATTACAACCGACTGCAGGAGATGCAATTATCAATGGCAAAAGTGTAAAAACGGAGCCGCATGAAGTGCGTAAACAAATTGGCTATATGCCGGACTTTTTCGGGGTATATGATCAATTGAAAGCAGATGAATATTTGGATTTTTACGGTGCGAGCTATGGAATTCCGGCAAGTAAAAGAGCGGAACTGATTCCTCAATTATTGGAGCTTGTCAACTTGACACATAAACGCTACGAGTACGTGGATTTGCTATCGCGCGGGATGAAACAGCGACTGTGTTTGGCCCGTTCACTGATTCATGATCCGAAAGTGCTGATTTTAGATGAACCCGCATCAGGTCTAGATCCCCGAGCACGCGTGGAAATGCGAGATATTTTAAAACAATTAAAAGGAATGGGAAAAACAATTTTAATTTCTTCTCATATTTTGCCTGAACTAGCAGAAATGTGTGATGAAATCGGAGTAATTGACGGAGGCAGACTGATTGCACACGGATCGGTAGCGGAGATTCAAGCACAACTAAAAGGAGAACGCCTCATTACCGTGAAACTGAAAGGATTAACAGACCGCGCAGCTCGTTTCTTTGAAGAAGATCCGTTTGTAACGGGCCTTGAGCAGGACGATGAAAAACATCTAGTCACTTTCACATATCGCGGGAATGAAGATGACCAAATGCGTTTGTTGAAACATGCGCTGGAAGAACAGTTGCCAATCCTGTCATTTGCTGAACAAGAAACCGATTTAGAGGATGTCTTTATGGAAATCACGAGAGGAGTGGAAACAATATGAGAGTCAATGTGAATAATCCGGTACTCGTCAAGGAAGTGAAGCTCCGTTTCCGCTCGCTGAAAAGCTTTACCGGTATTTTATTCTATTTAATTGCCATGAGTATTTTCGTATTTGGCTTTATTTTTGTTGCCACCTCGTTTACGGGGAGTGGCTTCTTCAGACCGGACCAAAGTTTCCTATTGTTTGGGTTATTAACATTTATACAGTTAGGTCTCATCCTATTTATAACACCGGGTTTGACTGCAGGGACTATCAGTACTGAACGTGAAAAACAGACTTTGAACATGTTGCTGACAACTTCTCAAAGCTCGATGCAAATCATTATTGGTAAATTGACTTCCTCCATTGCATTTTTAGTACTGATGTTAATAGCAGGATTGCCGATTTATAGTTTAGTTTTCTTGTTTGGTGGCATTTCACCAGGACAGCTAGGGTTAATCTTCCTTTTCTTTTTCTTGACGATGGTTACCGTCGGCAGTATTGGCGTCATGTTCTCGACCATTACAAGGAAAACAATTGTTTCCATGATTGCCACATACGGCACCATGATTTTCCTTGCGGGAGTTACTGCCTTTTTCTTTCTCATTACCATGCAAGTAAACACAATGGGTTCTGGAGCAACTCCAAGTCCATCACTTCTTGCGCATTTTTGGGCTAGTATAAACCCGGGTTTCCTGATTTTCACTTTGTTGAATCCTACAACTGAGGGATTTGTAACTGAAATGACCCAAATCGATTTCCCAATATGGGCGGGTTATACCATTTTTTATGTGTTGGTCTCAGCATTGGCCATCGCCATTTCAATCAAAAAACTACGTGTCAATATGAAACGATCAAAATAAGGAGTTGGGCAGCATGAATAGTCTTGGACGTATTAACGCCTTTGTCAGTAAAGTTCATCGAAGGCTGGTAAGCGAATATCTTTTTCGAGTCCTTCAAACGGCGGTTTGTGCAGGGCTCTTAATGGCCGCTGCTATCCATTTGCTCTCGAGGCTATTTGTGTTCCCTAATTATTCTTTTTGGTCCCTTGGAGCAGGATTGTTTTGTTTTGCCATCATCTTTATATGGGCGGGAATGAAAAAGCCTACTCCAACTTCTTCTTTACGGACATTTGATTCCTATTTCCCTGAAAACCTGTTGTTAACGGCAACCCATTCTCGTGGCGAGGAATCAGGCTTACTTGCAGCGCTCCGTGAAAAAACAGCAAATACAGCCGATATTTCTTTCGATTTATTTAAACTTCGCAAAAAGGATTTATGGCGCACGAAATCCCTGATGGGTATCGGAGTTTGTATCATCGTCCTACTTGCATTAATCGCTTTGCCATCTGCAACGCAGCTACAGGCAAAAGACTTTGAAATAGAAAAAGAAATCGTCAAGGAAATAAAGAAAGAAGTAGCGAAGACCGTAAAAAAGACGTCACCCGAGGCACTGAAGAAAGAACTTCAGCAATTGGAGAAGGACTTGAAAGACAGCGAAACGACCGAAGAAGCACTTCGTGAATTGATCAAAAAACAAAAAGAACTAAAGCTTCGTGAGCAAAAACTGATGGAAAAAGATCAATTGGCCAATCAAAACGACGATGCGGAAAGTGGTTTAACAGCAGAGGAGAAGAAAGAACTCACTGCACTAAAAGCAGCAACAAAAGATCTTGCAGAACAAGCCGGCAAAACGCAAACAGCCCTGAGTAAGTTAGGGAAAACAACAGGGAATCCTATGCAATCAGCTATAGGTCAAGCAAATCCTGCTGCCCCAAGTCAAAGCAATGGCCAGGCTGGAGCCCCAGGGACCAGCCCAGGCCAAACGCCGAGTACCCAAACTCCGTCTAATCAAAATCAGGGTCAAGGGAAAGGACAGGGTCAAGGACAAGGACAGGGTCAAGGGCAAGGTCAGGGCCAAGGCCAAGGACAAGGACAAGGACAAGGACAAGGACAAGGACAGGGTCAAGGCCAAGGACAGGGTCAAGGTCAAGGTCAAGGTCAAGGACAAGAAGGCCAAGGCGGTTTGCTTGGTGGGAAAGGTTCTGGCAGTCGGGAGTTACTATCGGTACCTTCAAGAATCGGTGGTTCTAGTCAATCATCCGTGGATAGCGGAAAACTTGGAGAAGGATCTTCAGCGGAAGAGCAAGAAGCGAGAGGACCCGTGACAAAAGGATCAGTTAAACCGTATGACGAAGTCGTGGGGTCTTATAAAGATTCATACTTAAAGAGTTCTGACAGACTCCAACTACCTACAGACTTACAACGAATTGTACAAGATTATTTTTCCTCAATCGAAACGAGCGAATAATGGAGGGTTTACATGTCATTCACACCACAAAATTATGAAGAAATGAGTCTACGCCTAAATCAAGTAAAGCAAGAAATCGGGCAATTTATCGTGGGGCAGCAGGAAGCGGTGGATTTCACGCTGTATTCCGTTCTAGCAGATGGCCATGCACTATTGGAAGGATTGCCGGGTCTAGGGAAAACCATGCTGATACGTACCATTTCAGATGTGCTGGATCTAACTTTCTCACGGATTCAATTCACGCCGGATTTAATGCCATCGGATATTACAGGAACAAGCATGATTGAACGCTCCGATGAAGGCAAGCAACAGTTTTCATTCAAGCAAGGTCCGATTTTCAGTCAAATGGTTTTGGCGGATGAAATAAATCGGGCAACCCCGAAAACACAGAGTGCACTACTGGAGGCAATGGGCGAAAAAACAGTCACTGTGTTAGGTGATACAAAACAAATGGCGCGCCCGTTTTTTGTCCTTGCTACTCAAAATCCGATTGAAATGGAAGGGACGTACCCGCTTCCGGAAGCTCAAATGGACCGTTTTCTATGTAAAATTCTTGTTCCATATCCTTCAAAAGAAGAACTGAAAGAAATCGTACTGCGCACAACTGGAGCTAAAACCGTCACGCTTCAAAAAGTAATGAACGCGGAAGAACTGATTGTCGCTCAGCAAATGGTAAAAGAAGTGTTGATTGCGGATGATATGCTCGCGTATGCTGTTGATTTAACTTCAGCGACCCATCCTGATGATGACGCTACAGAAGAAGTGAAACAGTATGTTCAATATGGTAGTGGACCGCGCGGGTTGCAAAGTTTAATACGTCTAGCGAAGGCAAGAGCTCTTGTAGCAGGACGTTATCATGTATCGATTGCGGATATAAAATCCGTTGCAACACCTGTACTTCGTCATCGGATGCTCTTGAATTATGAGGGGGAAGCAGAAGGCAAGACAGCAGATTCGATTATCGGGAATTTACTGCAAACGGTCAAACAAGGACAGCCATCATGAAAGCAACACCTATTTTGCCAGCAGATTGGTCAGCAAAAATTGGCCGGTTGCAAATCGCGACGAAATCGAAGTTGCGAGGTCAGCATAAAGGCTCCCATCGTTCAATGCGTTTTGGTTCTTCGCTCGATTTTTCTGATTTCCGAGAATACCATCCAGGAGACGATGTACGTCAAATCGACTGGAATGTCTTTGCTCGAACCGATAAGTACTTCATCAAGCGATTTTTGGACGAGCAAGAAATGCGCGTGCATATTTTACTCGATAGTACCAAATCCATGAGAGAAGAAAAAAAGTGGTTACTTTCGAAACAGCTGACCATTTCACTCGGACACCTTGTACTTGGCAGGGACGATCGTTTATCGTTTGCTGTCACAACTGATGAAAAACTGCCGCCTTTTAGACGAAAAGGTGCCATGTACCGAAAGGCTTTTGCTTCCTACATAACCGATCTGAAGGAGCCTGATAGTACCCTTTCGTTTACAAGCCAAGCGGCAAAGCATAGTGCTAAAGATTGTACGGTATTATTTATCATTTCAGATGGTTTGGAACCAATTGCCCAGTGGGAACAAGCATTGCGCACCTTGCCACGCTACTCCCAGGATATTCGCTTAATTCTCGTACAATCGAGTGAAGAGATAGCACCGCCTTTTGCAGGGGACTTACAATTGATTGATCGGGAAACGGAGAATCGGTTAAATGTTTCCATATCAAGGCGAGTGGTGGAAGAGTATGAACAAAAAAGACACAAGCATTTCATGGAACTGGATGCACTTTGCCGTCGTTTTGGCATTCACACATTGAAAGTGGAAACAAAAGATGATATCAGTCATATTCTTTTCCATCAAATGATTCGGTCAAACTGGATAAATTGAGGTGAGCCGTCGATGGGCTTCGGACAACTAGCATTTTTATGGACGGCGATCATCCCGATCACTGTCCTCCTGTATTATTTTTTCAGGAAGAAATATACGGAGAAAACCATTTCTTCCACGATGTTTTGGGAAACGGTGATGAAGGAAACGAAAGTTTCTCCATACCTACAGCATTTACAACGAAATGCACTGTTTTATTTGCAGATGCTTGCCTTGCTTTTGCTCGTGTTTACGCTATTGCAACCATTTTTCAAAACGAAAGCCATTGCTGGCGAGCAAATCATTTGGGTGGTGGATACATCTGCCACGATGCTAGCTTCTGCCGATGGCAAGACGATTTTCGAAAGTCATAAAGAAGAGATGGTGGAGCTGTCGGAGGAGTTGGCAGGAAAACCATTGACACTCCTGACGACGGGTGAGGAACCAACAATCCTTTTGCGTGATGAAACCAATGTGTCACTCATCCAATCGACCATAGATAAGTTGGAAGTTCAATATGAACAAGAGCATTTACCGAAAATGTTGGATTTCACTGAATCGCTTTTGAAAGGTCAGGAGACGGCCATCTATTTATTTACAGATCACGTCGAAAGAAATGAACTTCCATTAGAAAATGAAGCCATCACCTGGTTTGTCAAAGGTTCTCCTGAACAAATCGAAAATGCTTCCATTCTACGTTTTGGCGCAACACAATCGGATAAAGGGGTAGCGGCACTTGCTCAACTATCAAATGACACGACAGGTGAGAAACGTGGGAGTCTTGAAATCCGTTCAATCACAGATGGAGAAGTGTTCGTGAAGGAACCCGTTGTAATACCGGCAGAGGATACATTGGAATTGTCTTTCAAGGAATTGCCCAATACAAAAGGTTTGAAAGCAATTCTTCAGATCGACGATGATTATGCAGTGGATAATGAATCGACGATTCTCCTGCAACAGCAAACATCTCAAACATATGTCGATGGAAGTTTGCATCAATTGGTAACCGCTGCATTTCAAGCTATGGATATTCCAGTCAGTTCCGTTCCGACAGAACAATTAGGTGATGTGATGGATGACGCAATCATTGTGACGAACCAAACGTCCCAATTGTCGTCCTCAAAATCACCCGTATTATTAATTGGACGCAATGATGAACAGGCAAAAGAAGTAAATGGTGTGATTACGACAGAACGAGATGATGTCTTTGCTTATGCCGATATGAAAGACATCTATGTCAGCAGTGTATATCCGCCTTTTGAAGATTATGAAACCATTGCACGCCTAGGGGATGACCCGTTTATCCAACGATCTCAGAGAGGTGATTTAATTATTTTGGCGGACATACAAATGACGGATTGGCCGCTATTTCCATCTTTCCCTTTGTTTTTGTGGAGTGCACGTGAACATATGTCATCACACAGTGATTATATCGGAACTTTTTCGCCAAATGAACGCAAATCATTATCTCTAGTGGCGGATGACAAAGAAGGCGGATGGGAAGTTTTTTCAGACTCCGATGAATACATCAATACTATGCAAAATGGTGGGCAATTTACAGCACCTAGTCGGCCAGGATTATATGTGTTGAAATCAGGTGAATCAGAAAAACAATTTACGGTCGCTTTGGAGCAACAAGAGAAACAACTTGAAAAAGGAACTACTTTTGCGATTGGCACTTCATCTGAAGGAAGTGTTACAGAAACGGTTAATACGTCAGTAGTTCCGTGGTTCCTGCTTCTCATCGTTTTATTGTTATTGATTGAATGGGAGGTGCAAAGACGTCGTGGGATTACGAATTGAATCTCCTTTTATTTTACTGTTGATACTTCTTCCCGTACTTTATTTCTCATTTGCTTGGTGGAAAAGTAAAAAACAGCTAACAACAGAGCATCGTCTGATTTTCGTGATTCGAATGCTTGCTGTGTTTTTGTTGGTTTTTGCAATGGCAGGACCTACCCTTCTATTGCCGATTAAAGAAGAACAGATTCTTTTTGTCGTTGACCGCTCCGCTTCCACCGAGGGGACCGAAAAGCAGTCAACCGAATTTCTGACTGAAGCATTTGCAAACAAGAAAGACCATCAAGCATTAGGATTATATTCGTTTGATAAAAGTTTTCAAACGCAGATGCCCTTATCTTTAACAACAGATGAAGTTCCCGAATTTATTGGGGGAGATGATGAAAGTCAAACCAACATTGCAGAAAGTATCCAGCTAGCCAGTAACTTGGCTGATCAACAAAAGGCGACGCGTATCGTGTTGTTGTCTGACGGCTTGGAAAATAGCGGTTCTGTTGCGGAGCAACTTTCTCGTATGTCTGGCAGTCATGTGGAAATCGACACCTATATTTTGAATCGTCCACAATCAGACGATGTAGCCATCACCAGTTTTGAAACACCGCCGGTCGCTTTTGAAGGAGAACAGCAACAATTGATTGTGCAGGTGGAGTCAACGAAAGCGGTTAACGGTGAGCTGTTACTCTCACAAAATGATGAATTTCTCTCTGAACAATCCGTTCAAATTGAACCTGGAAACAATACATTCACTCTCCGTCATGCTTCTTCAGGCGATGGACTTTTGAAATATCAAGTTCAGTTAAATGTGACAAATGATGCTTTGCTTGAAAACAATCAATTGACGAGTGTGACGATGGTAGAAAGTGCGCCAAAGCTTTTGGTTGTCAGTGGAGACGGCTTAACTTCACCCGTTCCTACATATATTGACCAAAAAGTTGTGCAAACCGATTCGATCCCTGCTTCGGATTTACCATTCGACTTATCGAATTACCTTGCTTACGATGCCGTCATTTTTGATAACGTACCAGGTTATCAAGTCGGCGAAGCTAAAATGGCGGTCATTGAACAAGCAGTTCGCAACTTTGGGGTTGGCTTTATGATGGTTGGTGGCGATAATAGTTACGGGCTTGGCGGGTATTTTAAGACACCGATTGAAAAGCTACTGCCTGTAGAGATGGAAGTGAAAGGGAAGCAACAATTGCCTTCACTTGGGCTGATCATCGTAATGGACCGCTCAGGGAGTATGTCCGGAAATAAATTCGAGCTGGCAAAAGAAGCCGCAGCACGCTCGATCGAGCTATTGAGAAAAGACGACACGCTAGGATTCATCGCTTTTGATGATCGACCGTGGGAGATTATCGAGGCAAAAACTTTAACGGACAAAGAAGAGGCCTTGGATAAAATTTTGTCTTTATCAGTCGGAGGGGGCACGGAAATTTATCCTGGTCTTGAACTCGCATACGAACGATTGTCAGACTTGAAGCTGCAACGCAAACATATTATTTTACTGACTGACGGTCAATCGGCCACTCAAAATGATTATGAAACGCTCATTGCGGATGGTTTGGGAGAAAACATTACACTTTCCACCGTAGCGATTGGACAGGATTCTGACCGTGCATTACTCGAAGAACTTGCTCAACTAGGCACGGGACGTTTTTATGATGTACTGGATGAAAGTACGATACCGGCGATTCTCTCAAGAGAAACGGTCATGATTTCAAGAACCTATATTGAAGACAATCCTTTTTATCCAACAATAAGCGGGGATGCCTCATGGACAAGTTTATTCTCAGGTGGTGTCCCTCAGTTAAATGCCTATATTGCAACAACGGCGAAGCAGACGGCGACCGTTATTGCCAAAAGTACAAAGGAAGATCCGGTCATTGCGGAATGGATGTATGGACTTGGGCGCACGATCGCCTATACGTCCGATTCTTCTGGTGCTTGGAGCGGTGATTTTGCCCGGTTCGATCAGTGGGGGAATTTTTGGAATACGGCTGTTTCAAGATTGTTGCCTTCGTACAGTGAAGTGCCATTCGATATTCGGAAATCGGAAGATGGTTCTTACGTCGTATCGGATCCCTCAGGACAATCCGCATTTTTGGATATTGTTGCGGTGAATGAAGCGGGGGAGGAAATGGACAGCTTATCTGAACCAATTGCGCCTGGTAAGAGTCGAGTTTCCTTTGACGCTGATCCTGGCTTGATCTTTTTACGCATTTCAAATGAGCAAAACAGTATGTACCAGGCAGGCATTTCCATTCCTTATAGTGAAGAGTATAAAATTCAGCCGCCTAACAAAGATTTACTGAAAGCGATTGCGGATCGAACGGATGGACAAGTACTTGAATCACCCGAACAGGCAATGCGTAATCTTGAATTTGAAAGTGCAGAAAGTAGAAGCATTCAAAAATGGCTGATCTTACTGGGGATGTTGTTGTTCTTCATTGACATTACATTAAGACGATTTGGCTGGTCGATGTTGTCTCGCATTCCTCAAACATGGAAGCGTGTAACACCGGAAGTCGTTTCCGCTGAAAGTACTACGAATGTATCGCAGCTTTTGAAAGGGAAGAAGAAACGATGAAAAAAGGTTGTTCCAAGAAGCGTAAACTTCTGGAACAACCTTTTTTAGATTGTTATGGCAGAGGATGATTTTTTTTGAGATGAATAGGCAATAAAGAAACAAAGGCTTAATATGACGGTTCCCGCAATATAGGGGAAGCTCATATTGACATCAAACAAGAACCCGGCAAGTGCGGGTCCCACCATATTCCCGAGACTCATATATGCATTATTCATGCCGGCAGCGTATCCTTGTTCAGAGCCAGCCAATTTGGAAATCATCGTATTTACCGCAGGTCGCAGCAATGACGCGGCTGTAAAGAAGACACTGGCCACGATTAAAATGGACCAGAAGCCATCGACAAAAAGAACAGCACTCATGGCAATAGCAGACACAATCAAATTGACCAGTATGACTTTCATTTCGCCAAAGCGTTTGAACAACTTATTGATGACAAAGGTTTGTACAATAACCCCTACAAAACCACCGGCAGTGATGATGACGGCGATTTCACCAGGTGTAAATCCATACTTCTTGTCCACATACAACGCAATCGTTGCTTGGAAATTCGCAAGTCCGAATGAAAATACAAACATCACGATCAACATGATGAAATAGGGAGTGGTCTTGGAGCGTTTCAGTTGTTGAATTAAGTTTTCGCGTTTTCGTTTCATCCCTTGTTCCACAATTGTCGGTTTAGTATTCGGCAACACAAACATGGAAATCGTGGCCGATACGAGCGCGGCAGCTGTGGCGATATAAAATGGGAACTGCAGGCTGACTTCCGCCAAAAAACCGCCGATTGCAGGTCCAATCATAAATCCAAGCGACATGGATGCACCGAGTAGACCCATTCCTTTTCCTCGTTCTTCAACTGTCGTGATATCGGCAACAAAGGCCATCATTGGCGGAACCAGGAATGCCGATCCAACCCCACTAAAGAATCGAGCCAAAAACAATATCCATAAATCCGTGGCCAAACCAAACATCAGTTGGGACAAGCCGAAAATAACAAGTCCAATGATGATTAAATACTTACGTCCATACTTATCCGATAAATCACCAGCTAATGGTGAAAACAAAAACTGGGATAAAGCAAACATGGCAATCAATAAGCCAAGTACTTGTCCAGCAGCACCAAATGTATCTAAATAGGCAGGCATAATCGGTATAATCAAACCGATTCCTGACATCGCAATAAACATATTGAACATTAACACATATAACGCAAAGCGATTAGAATTAGTCGCCATATTCATCCTACTTTCTATTACTATTTCGAGTCTCTAAAATTTTACCACAAAACATAAAAATAGCCATGTTAAAAAGTGCTCAGCATGTAAACTGTGCACTTTTTGAAATCCGAATAAGGGTGGTCATTTGTTTTGATCGCGTTTCCATTTTCTTATTTTCTTCCAGAGCCCTTTTCCACCTGTAGTTCCCAGTAAAATAACCGAGAGGGAAATACCCGCTAAAGCTGTAATAAGGGAAATCCATTCGAAAAAGGAATAGCCTGACACTTTCGACCAATCTGTTTTCCCTTTCCAATCCTCGATGACCAAGTTCATGCCGTATATTCCTGAAACAACCGTAAATACGGTGAGCATAAACAACAACATGTTATGACGTTTTGCGGATTGGTTTTCTTGGGCGCGGTAAAGTTCGTGCAAAGTTTGTTTTACTTCTTCGTACAATTTATCGAGGTGAAATATCTCTCGGTATGTGTGTGAAAGTTCCTTCCCCTCAGTCCGGGCTGAAACTTCCCCAAAGTAATAGTGAGAAGAGAACTTTGTGATGAGTTCGATTAATTCTTCCACGTAATCCTCGTCTTGGTCCCATTGAATCTCACTGTATTCGAACGACATGCGAAGTAACATGATTTTATAGAAATAGTGGAGCATTAAATTATAGTGATGTGTTCCCATGAATTGTGATAAGGGTCTCATTAACTGTTCGGGTGTTTTTCTCGAAACAGTAATTTGCGTGTGCTCCGAGGTAACCGTATACGAATCTGGTGCCCAGCGGTCATGCACATGTTTTTGAACATAACGCTCGATATACTCAAGATTCGTGCTCGACATAAAAGAGTGACCTTGTGGATTCTTTCCGTCCAATTGTCCTATTCGATATAACTGGTCTGCACTGATTGATTGTTCTCCATCGACGAACAAAAATCCCGAAGAAAGCATACGCTCGTCCTCAAAGAAAGGGAGGCTCCCAAAATACCCAGCCCGTTTATGATCATGTATGATAAATGACTTGATCATGGGACAAAGATATTCAAAAACAAACTCATTTGTAGTTTGGTACTCTTGATTATTTTTCCGGATGGTTGCCCCTTTTTCTTCATCGAGTTTTGGTTCCAATACACGAAAGTGGTTCATGAAATCGAGCAGCTCATCTATGTTTTCTTTTTTTTGATTCATTTCGGTTCGAATGGTAATAAATCCGATACCGAATGGACAGAGCATAATATCAATACTGTTCACATAGAATGAAAAGGATGCGTTATGGACGTCCATCGAAAATATTTCTGTGCCCTTTTTGGAAAATCGCAGGAATCCTTTTTGATTCGTTCGATGAGGAAATAGTTTGCGTTCAATGAATGGCAAGAAATATTGGTCCAGTTCTTCATGCTGAACATTTATGTTGTTTCCGTAATAAGCATCTTGAAGTTCTTTTTGATCCAACGTGAAAAAAGTGAAGTGATTTTTTTGTAGAACTTCAACAAATTCATCTCGTTTTTTTTCGTGAAAGGAGAATGGGAACAGAAAGGTCATATATGCTTGTTTGATATGAAGAGGGCGTATTTTTGCAGTTTCATCCATATTCAAGACCTCCACTATTTTTTCTTTCCTACAGATATGTTAACATGAAATTCAGAAGGAGTGACGGTCATGGGTAAAACGATGCTATTATTCTTGGATCCAAAAAAGCGTGAATCAAATAGACGATATAAACAAGTCGAAGGAGCTTTTCTATTAGTTAATGATCGAGTCATTTCGGAACTAGAACTCGACGATTATTGCAATGATTGCTTTGAACCATTATCTTATCATGATGAATATGATGCCTGTTACTGTGAACCATGCAACGCATGGAGAGAAGCGGCATGTACAGATCCAACATGTGAATATTGCGAAATGAGACCTAAGCGACCTTTATCATAAGGTCGCTTAGGTTTTTTAAAAAGAAAGTATAATATTTTGTGTGCTAGAAATACAATGTTCAGGTTGATTTTCGTTCCAGGCGGACGCGTTCCGCGGGGCGGGCGGTGAGCCTCCTCAGGCCAACATGAAGTTGGTCACGAAGGCGTTGTGCTCGCGTCGTGGCGTTCTTAGTCTTCGTTCCTTTTGTCGCTCCACTACGGGGTCTCACCTGTCCCACTAATCCCGCCGGAGTCGCCGCCTTCCACTACAATCAATGAAGTGAGTAGTAACCACACCTTTCTATGTAACAAGTTGTTCTGGTCTAAAAATAAAGAAAGCGCAGCAGCCGAAATTTTATCTTCGGCTGCACCCTCATAATAAAGGAAGATTTCACTTCATTACTTTACCCAAAGCGATTTTAATAATGACATCCAGTTTTTAAGGGAGCGACGGACGAACACCCGCAGCCAGATGGTCTGAGAAGAGAGTGATGGGCGAAGTGACAGAGTCACGGAGTCCATCACTCATTACTCTTCAGATTATAAAGCAACGGGTTTGAGTCCAAAGCGCACAGGAAATCGGCAGTCACCATTGAATGACCGGGCGTTACTTTTGCAAGTTTTCTTATATGGTATTTGTACCTTTAAATAAGCCACACTAAACATTCGACACGAATTGGACGAAATTTCTATTTTCCTGTCATAAGCCAAGCTTGATAAATTGATTTGTCAGGTGGACTTTGATATCCTTTAAATTGTGCAAATAGCGAATACAATTCGCAAGATATTTATATTATTTGGAGGTTTTCACATGACTGAACGTATGGTTGGTAAACAAGCACCCCGTTTTACAATGGACGCAGTGCTGGCAGATAAGTCTTTCGGTAAAGTAAGCTTGGAAGAAAACATCAAAAATGATAAATGGACTGTATTGTTCTTTTATCCAATGGACTTCACATTCGTATGTCCAACTGAAATCACAGCGATGTCAGATCGCTATGATGAATTCGAAGATCTAGACGCTGAAGTAATCGGTGTTTCTACAGATACAATCCACACACATTTAGCATGGATCAATACAGCTCGCCAAGACAACGGATTAGGCGAATTGAAATATCCATTGGCAGCTGATACGAATCACACAGTTGCTCGTGAATATGGTGTATTAATTGAAGAAGAAGGTATCGCTCTTCGTGGTTTATTCATCGTTAACCCTGAAGGTGAAATGCAATACCAAACAGTGTTCCACAACAACATTGGCCGTGACGTAGATGAAACACTTCGCGTATTACAAGCATTACAAACTGGTGGTCTTTGCCCAGCAAACTGGCGCCCAGGTCAAAAAACACTTTAATTAAACAACTAAGTTCCCCACGCATAACATACGCAGTGGGGAATTTTTACACTGATAAGAAAAACCATGTTGGTTATCAGTATACGCTGGTACCGTGTTAACCAAAGCATGTTCAAACAGGAGGAATTTTTCATGAAATTACGTTCACCAATGCCTGAATTATCAGGTGCTACTTCTTGGTTAAATGGAGAAGTCTCAAAAGATCAACTAATCGGAAGCAAGCCGACATTGATTCATTTTTGGTCTGTTAGCTGTGGACTATGCAAAGAAGCAATGCCGGATGTAAATAATTTCCGTGACCAATACAAAGATGAATTAAATGTCATCGCTGTTCACATGCCACGTTCAGAAAAAGATATGGACTTGGCTGATATTACGAAAATCGCTGCTGAACACGATATTACGCAACCAATCTATGTAGACAGTGAAATGAAACTTACAGATGCATTTGATAACCAATACGTGCCGGCTTATTATGTGTTTGATAAAGACGGTCAGCTTCGTCATTTCCAAGCAGGCGGAAGCGGCATGAAAATGCTCGAAAAACGTGTTAACCGTGTATTGGACGAAATGCGCAACGCTTAAATCTAAAACTTCATCATATATAAGTGCCAGTCACCGAGGAATGTGTGGGACGTTTTACGTCCTGCAATTCCTTCGGTGCCTGGCACTTTTTTAAAAATCAAGTAGCCTGGTTTTCAATCATCTCTCTATCCGTAAATTTAAACATAAAAGAAATATCAGTCAAAAGGGGGTGGCCATTTGGATTAATTCAACTAGCGTTGGAAGAAGTCATGGCAGGTCGCAAGGGTGTTGTGAAGATGGATTATGATTGCCCATCGATTATCGACGATTCGCGAAGCGCTCCAAATTGAATTTGAGCGACTTTCGAAGTTGTGATACACTATGTCCATTCGTTATGTAACGGAGGTTGAAAGATGAAAAAGGAATTTGTGGTCATTGGGTTAGGCCGATTTGGTGGGAGCATTGTCCGCGAACTTGTCGATCAAGGTGCGGATGTAATGGCGATCGACAAATTTGCAGACCGCGTTGATGAATTTGCAGCAATTGCAACTCAGGCGATAGTAGCGGATACGACCGATGAATCGGTATTGAAATCACTTGGCATTCGGAACTTCGAGCAAGTGATTGTGGCAATTGGTGAGGATATTCAATCTAGTATTTTAACAACATTAATGTTGAAAGAAATTGGCGTGAATAAAATCACGGTCAAGGCTCAAAATGATTATCATGAGAAAGTGTTGCGCAAAATTGGTGCTGATCATGTTGTACACCCTGAACGTGACATGGGAATTAGAATTGCCAATAACATGATATCCAATAATGTCCTGGATTATCTGGAACTATCGGATGAACACTCGATTATGGAGATAAAAGCGAACGAAATATTAGCTGGTTCAACATTGATCGATCTTGATATTCGCGCCAAATACGGAATTAACATTGTGGCAATCAAACGTGGGGAAGACATTCTTGTCTCACCGCAAGCGGATGAAAATATCCTAGTCAATGACATCTTAATCGTCATCGGCGCGGATGTAGACATTATCCGATTCGAAAAAAAGGCGATGCATTAGGAAGAGTACCCAGTCGGGTGCTCTTTTTCTTTAGGACTTAACGAGCGCCAATTTTATAACATTAGGTCGACAAAAAACACAGCCAGCACCAATCAAGTGCTAGCTGTGTTTTTTGAATTTATTACACTTCCATGATAATCGGTAGAATCATAGGACGGCGTTTTGTCTTTTCGTATAAATACGGTCCCAATACATCAGTGATTTCATTTTTCAATTCAGACCATGGAGTGGCTTTTGATTGAATCGTTTTTTGTAAGTGGCGATTCAACATATGCTGGGCTTCATTAATCATGGCACCTGATTCACGCATATAAACAAAACCGCGCGAAATAATGTCTGGTCCAGAAACAATTTTTTGACGTTCCTGATCAGTGCTTACAACTACAATAACCAAGCCTTCTTCTGATAAGATACGGCGATCGCGTAATACGATATTGCCGATATCCCCAATACCACTACCATCAATATAGACATCACCCGAAGGGATACGTCCTGCAACAGCTGCTTCGTTTTGGCTCAGTGCCAAGACATCACCGTTACCCATAATGAACGTGTTTTCAGGCTTGACATCACAATCAATCGCTAGTTCCGTATGTATTTTCAACATACGATACTCACCGTGAATCGGCATAAAGAATTTAGGTTTCATCAAGCGCAACATCAGTTTTTGTTCTTCTTGGGAACCATGACCTGAAGTATGAACGTTGCTCAATGGACCGTGAATAACATCCGCTCCTGCGCGGAACAATAAATTGATTGTCTTGTTGACGCTTGTCCGGTTTCCAGGAATCGGTGAAGATGAGAAAATCACGGTATCCGCAGGTTGAATTTGAATCTGACGATGTGTCCCATTGGCGATACGTGATAAAGCAGCCATAGGTTCACCTTGACTACCTGTACATAAAATCATGACCTCGTTGGCAGGCAAGCGATTCAAGGCTTGAGCATCAATAAATGTTTCTTTTGGAGCATCGATGTATCCAAGCTCACGCGCGATGTTAATCGCGTTGTCCATGCTCCGACCAAACACGGCAATTTTACGCCCGTGTAGAACGGCTGCTTCAACTACTTGCTGAACTCGATAGATATTTGATGAGAATGTTGCGAAAATGATACGACCATCGACTTTACGGAAAATTTCCGATAGGCTTTCGCCGACTTTACGTTCAGACATCGTGAAATTCGGTACTTCCGCATTCGTACTGTCAGATAATAAGCACAATACACCATCTTTCCCAATTTCGGCCATTTTCGTCAAGTTTGCTGGTTCACCAACAGGTGTGAAATCAAATTTGAAATCGCCTGTGTGAACAATATTACCAGGTGGTGTTTTTACAACAACACCAAATGCATCTGGAATACTATGTGTTGTTCTGTAAAAACTTACTGAAGTTTTACGGAATTTGACAATTTCGTCTTCAGTAATAACATGCATTTTTGTTGTTCGAAGTAAACCATGCTCTTCAAGTTTGTTGCGTAACAAACTAAGTGCCAGTTTGCCTCCGTAGACAGGAATATTCAATTGTTTCAACAAGTAGGGAATACCACCGATGTGATCTTCGTGACCATGTGTTACAAATAGACCTTTAATCTTGTCTACATTTTTCACGAGGTACGTATAATCAGGGATGACATAATCGATTCCGAGTAAGTCATCGTCCGGGAATTTTATCCCAGCATCAATCAATATTATTTCATCTTGAAATTGAACTCCATAAGTGTTTTTACCGATTTCGCCCAGTCCGCCGAGTGCGAAAACCGCTGTTTGATCATTC
>Ga0209013_10001779_pt1 | contig 19858 bp, 20 predicted proteins | sample Cruoilmetagenom2_FD_187291 | JGI IMG/M metagenome (GOLD analysis project Ga0209013, IMG submission 187291) | Oil polluted marine microbial communities from Coal Oil Point, Santa Barbara, California, USA - Sample 2 (SPAdes) (version 2) | ecosystem: Environmental > Aquatic > Marine > Oil seeps ...
TCAGACGTGGCCGATGCTGGGTACCGGGGCGCCAAAATCGTCTTGAAAAACTGAGCGTTGGTCCGTGCCCGGTTGATTTTTCGCCTTGGGCATTCGATAGTGAGCGCACTTGGGCCGCAGCCTTTGGCGGCGTTTCGATCCACCATTCCTCAAGAACGACGTGACCGCGTGCGCGCTTTGCGTAGATTGAAGAAAGTTGCCGTTGCCTGCGCGCTTTGCGGGCTCAGCGTGGCCTTGGCTGCGGGAATGGGCTATGCGGCGTCGAAAAAGAAGAGCGAATTCAGCACTAAGGCGCAGAACGCTATTCTGATGGATTCGGGTGCTGATCTCGTGCTGTTCGAGAAGGGTGCCGACAACCGTATTCCCCCCGCCAGCATGAGCAAGCTCATGACATTGGCGGTGGTGTTTCGGGAGCTCAAGGCCGGCCGCATCACGCTCGACGATACCTTTACCGTCAGCGAGCACGCCTGGCGCACCGGCGGCGCGCCGTCCGGGACGGCCGCCATGTTCGCGCCGCTTGGCAGTCCGATCACCGTCGCCGACCTGGTTCAGGGTGTGACCGTTCAGTCGGCCAATGACGGGGCTCTCATTCTTGCCGAAGGCATTGGCGGGACCGAAGAGGGTTTCGTCAAAATGATGAACGACTACGCGGAGCAGATCGGTCTGACCGGGTCGAACTTCGTCAATCCCACCGGACTGCCGGCGGAAGGCCATCTGATGACCCCGCGGGATCTGGCCAAGCTCTCCAAGCACATCATCGAGACCTATCCCGAGTTCTATCCATATTTCGCGCAGAAAGAGTTCCGCTATCGGGACAAATTCACCTTTCGGAATCGCAACCCGCTGGTTTGGTCCCAGGTCGGTGTCGACGGTTTGAAGACCGGCTACACGAAGGAGTCCGGCTATGGCCTCGTGTCGAGTGCGAAGCGCGGGGATCAGCGCTTGATCCTTGTCGTGACGGGGCTTGAGAAGAAAGGAAACCGGGAGACGGAATCCCGCAGGATGCTGGAATGGGGCTTTAAAAGCTTCCGGCCCTACCGGTTGTTCGACGACGGGCAGCAAGTAAGCGAAGCGCTCGTTTGGGGCGGAGACAAACACTACGTGCCGCTTGTCGGCGATGGCGCCATCGATCTTCTGCTGCCGGCCAGTGCGACGGGCGCGGTCTCTGGCGAGATCTTCTATGAGGGGCCGATCAAGGCGCCCATCAAGAAGGGCGATCAGATCGCAACGCTCAAGGTGAAGTCGGCGGACTTGGCCGCGGTCAACGAGATCCCGCTTTATGCTGGCGAGGACATCAACAGCAGTGGCTTCGCGATGCGGGGCATCGACTCCCTGCTCGTGCTCGCGTTTGGCTGGTTGCTCTAGCGCCGGGAAGGCGAGCCTTTCGAACATGCAGCAAGCGATCGAGATCGGACGGTTCATCACTTTCGAGGGCGGCGAAGGGTCCGGCAAATCGACCCAAGCCAACATTCTCGCAGAGCGGCTCGCCCGGTCCGGACGTCCGGTCTTTGCCACACGCGAGCCTGGCGGCTCTCCTGCCGCCGAGGACATCCGCGAGGTTCTGCTTTCCGGACAGGTGGCCTCGTTCGGCCCGCTCGCGGAGGCTGTGCTCTTTTCCGCGGCGCGAGCCGACCATATCGATAACGCCATCCAGGGCGCGCTGCAGCACGGCCAATGGGTTGTGTGCGACCGCTTCGTTGATTCCACGCGCGCCTATCAGGGTGCGACGGCCGGTGTGCCGCGCGCACTCATCAATGCCTTGGAGAAACTGACTGTCGGCGCACTCATGCCCGACGTTACCTTTATTCTCGACATTCCCGCCGAGGAGGGGCTCGCTCGCGCGCAGATGCGGGCGGAAGGGGCCGAACTCGACCGTTTCGAGGGCCAGGAGCTGATGACCCATGAGCGCATTCGCCGTGGATTTCTGGATATCGCCGAGGAAGAGCCGGGCCGCTGTGTCGTGGTTGATGCAAGCCAGCCCGAGACCATGGTCGCCGAGGACGTTTGGGAAACGGTCTTGCAGCGTCTCAATCCGTGACCTGCGCCCGATGAGTGGGGCCTGTCCGATGAGCGGTACGTCATGAGCGCCGCAGCCAAGAAATCCGGATCCGCCGCCGTCGAGCCCGACCGCTTGGAGCCGTTCTCCAGCCCGCGCGATGTGGATCGCGTGTTCGGGCATGACGAGGCCGCTCGGGAGTTCGAAGAGTCACTACAGAGCGGGCGGTTGCACCACGCCTGGCTGCTGGTGGGACCCGAGGGCATCGGCAAGGCAACGCTCGCCTATCGTTTGACCCGAACAATTCTTGCCCATGCGGAAGCAGGAGACCTCATTCCGGGCGAGCCCGCCGATGTCGCGGTAGACCACCCCATCTTCCGCAAGGTCGCGGGGCTGGCCCATCCCAACCTGCTCCTCATTCGCCGGTCCTGGATGGAAAAGACCAAGCGCTATTCGCAGGTGATTAGCGTCGACGAAGTCCGCCGTTTGCGGGCGTTTCTCGGCAGCACGGCGGGCGATGGCGCTTGGCGCGTGGTGATCGTCGACCGGGCCGATCAGCTCAACCAGAATGCGGCGAATGCCTTGTTGAAGGCGCTTGAGGAGCCGCCGCCAAATACGCTGTTTCTCCTCGTATCCAATGCGGAGGGGCGCCTGCCGGTGACGATCCGGTCGCGCACGCGCGTGCTGCGGCTCGCGCCATTGGCCGATGCGCCGCTCGCCGAGGCCGTACGGGCCGCGCTCGCGCGTGATGAGATCGAGGCCGACGAGAAGACATTGGGTCTGGCCATGGCCCTGTCGCAGGGCAGCGTGCGGCGCGCGCTGGAACTCGTGACGGGCGAGGGCATCGCGCTCTATGACCAGATCGTCGCGACATTGGCAGCGTTGCCCGAGCTCGACGGCGCGAAAGTGCAGCGCCAGGCCGAGAAACTGGCCAGCGTCACTGAGACCGAGCAGTTCGAACTCTACCTCGCGCTGCTGCTCGGGCTGATCGAGCGGCTGGTCCGCTACGGGGCCACGGGGGAGGGGCTCGTGGGCAAAGAGGAAAGACTGGCAAAGGACTTAGTGTCCTTGGACAATTTGCCCGCCTGGGCGGATGCCTGGGAGGCGATTTCCGCCGCGCGCGCCGAGACCTTCGCCCTGAATCTGGACCGTGGCCTCTTGGTCCTGAATAGTTGGTTCAGCCTTCAGAAGCTCGCCTCAAGCCAAACGTCCTGACGCCTTCGATGTGCATGCTTGGCAGGGAGGGGAGGCAAGGCTATGTCTCCGCCTAGGGAGACATTATGACTGACAGACAAACCTATTACATCACGACCGCAATCTCGTATCCGAACGACGCGCCGCATATTGGCCATGCCTACGAGGCGGTGGCCACCGATGCGCTCGCGCGCTTCCGGCGGCTGCAAGGGAAGGACGTTTTCTTTCTCACAGGCACCGACGAGCACGGCATCAAGATGCTGCAGACCGCGCGCAAACAGGGCATCACCGCCGCCGAGCTCGCCGACCGCAACACGCCGAAATTTCGCGAGATGGTCGAGACACTGGACTGCTCGCACGACGATTTCATTTCGACGCGCGAAGAACGGCACAAGCGGGCAAGCCAAGAGCTTTGGCGGCGCATGCAGGCGGCCGGCGATATCTATCTCGACAAATATGCGGGTTGGTACTCGGTGCGCGACGAGGCCTATTACGACGAGAGCGAGCTGACCGACGGCCCCGATGGCGCCAAGCTTTCGCCCCAAGGTACGCCCGTCGAATGGGTGGAGGAAGAAAGCTATTTCTTCCGGCTGTCCGCGTTCGGGGACCGGCTGCTTGCCCATTTCGAGGCCAATCCCGATTTCATCGGGCCGGAGACGCGTGCCAACGAGGTAAAGAGCTTCGTGCGCGGTGGCCTTAGGGATTTGTCGGTCTCGCGCACCACGTTCGATTGGGGCGTGCCGGTACCGGACGATCCCAAACATGTCATGTATGTCTGGGTGGATGCGCTGACGAACTACATCACCGGCGTCGGCTTCCCGGACCAGGAGTCCGAGAGCTTCAAGAAATACTGGCCGGCGGATGCCCATGTCATCGGCAAGGACATCATCCGGTTTCACGCGATCTATTGGCCGGCCTTTCTGATGTCGGCCGGCGTCGCTCTGCCCAAACAAGTGTTCGGTCACGGCTTCCTCTATAACCGGGGGGAGAAGATGTCGAAGTCGGTCGGCAATGTGGTCGACCCGATGACGCTCGTTTCCGAATACGGCGTCGACCAGATCCGCTATTTCCTCCTACGCGAAGTGCCCTTCGGTCAGGACGGCAATTACAGCCATGACGGCATCGTTCAGCGCATCAATGCCGACCTCGCCAACGATCTCGGCAATCTGGCCCAGCGCTCGCTCTCCATGATCGCCAAGAATTGCGGCGGCATCCTTCCGGAGCCCGGCGCGCTGACGGACGCGGACAGAGCGATCCTGGCTTCGGCGGACGGACTCCTGCCGCGCGTGGAAGCGGAGATCGACGCCTTCGCCATCCATCGGGCCTTGGAGGTCGTTTGGGGGCTGATCGCGGATGCCAACCGCTATTTCGCGGGCGAGGAGCCCTGGGCGCACAAGAAGACGAACCCAGAACGCATGGGCACAATCCTCTACGTGACGGCGGAAGTCGTGCGCCAGGCGGCCATTCTGGCACAGGCTGCGATGCCCGAAAGCGGCGGCAAGTTGCTGGATCTGCTGAGCGCACCGGAGAATGCGCGGGGGTTCGATGCGTTGGGCGAGGCGGGGCGACTCAAGCCTGGAGCAGAATTGCCAGCGCCAACGCCCGTCTTCCCGCGCTATGTGGAGCCGGAAGGCGAGGCGAGCTGAGGCTCAGTGAGGCCAAAACCGCAAGCCGAGCAGCGCGCGGTTTTACGCGCTGACGCTGTCGCAGAAACCGGCCACTAGAAGGGCGGCGACCAGCGTGCCGATAAGTGCAATTCCAATCATCATAAGGGCACAATGCACTCACGGGCATTCGGTTCCATGTGCCTGGTGAAAAACGCAGCTTAGCGGCAGAGCTGCTGGATCTTCGCGGTGTTGAGGCCGCGGACGGCGTGCCGGCCGATCAGCATATGGGGCACGGCGACGCTGCGGAAACGCGCCCGCATATCCGCTTTGACGCGGGGGTTATCCGCATCCAGCAAGGTATAGCAGATGCCGCTCCGATCGAGATTAGACCGCAAGGCGCGGCAGGTCCCGCACCAGGACGCGCTATACACATAGACGCCCTTGCTGCATCGGGTTTCCGCTTTGGCTGTGGAGAGCACGAGCAAAACCGAGGCGGCCATTGCAGCAGCCAGGCCAATGGTGAACTGTGTCTTGGTTGAGCGTGCGCGCATCGTGTTGCTCTTGCCGCCGAGCCGTGGCGGGCGTCGCCCTATTGTTTCGTCCGCGAAAGTGCTGCACAAAAGGGGCGAATCACGACCCTTTGCGCGTGAGCCTAGCAGATTGAAACTTAAAGACATTTCATCTTCCCGTGATGCTGATCGATAGCCACTGCCATCTCGATTTTCCCGAACTCAAGTCGGACCTGCCGGCGCTGTTTGCGCGCGCCCAGGACGCAGGCGTCGGGCTCATGGTCACGATCTCGACCCGCGTTGCGAAATTCGATGAACTGAAGGAACTCGTGGAGGCACATGACAACGTGTTCTGCTCCATCGGCACCCATCCGAACAATGCCGCCGAGGAGCCGGACACCACGGCCGAGGAGCTGATCGAGATTGCGCGCCATCCCAAGGTCGTCGCCATCGGCGAGGCGGGGCTCGACTACCATTACGATTACGCGCCGCCCGAGGTTCAAGCGAACGGCTTCCGCGCCCATATCGCCGCCGCGCGCGAGACCGGCTTGCCGCTCGTCATTCATTCGCGTGAAGCCGACGAGGACATGGCGTCGATCCTGGAAGAGGAGAGTGCCAAGGGCGCCTTTCTCTTTATCCTGCATTGCTTCACGAGCGGCGCGGAGCTTGCGCGGCGGGGCTTGGCGCTCGGCGGCTATATCTCCTTCTCGGGCGTCGTGACGTTCAAGAAGGCAAATGAGCTGCGCGAGATCGCGGCCTCGGTGCCGGCGGACCGGCTGCTCGTTGAGACGGACGCGCCGTATCTGGCGCCTGAGCCGTTTCGCGGCAAGACAAATGAGCCGGCCTATGTTGCCAAGACAGCCGCGCGCCTTGCCGAGGTCCGTGGCCAAGGCCTCGACGCCTTTACGGCGCTGACGACCGACAATTTCTTTAGGCTCTTCAAGAAGGTGCCCCGCACCGCTCTGAAAGAGCATTCAGACGCCGCATGACTTTGAAAGCTACCATTCTGGGCTGCGGCACCTCTGGCGGCGTGCCCCGGATCGGCAATGAGTGGGGCGCCTGCGATCCGGCCAACCCCAAGAACCGCCGCCGGCGCTGCGCGCTGCTGGTCGAGCGAGAAGGGGAGAAGGGCACGACGCGCGTGCTGGTCGATACGCCGCCCGATCTCCGCGAGCAGTTGAATGACGCCGATATAGGCCTGCTGGACGGGGTGCTCTACACACATGACCATGCCGACCATGTCCATGGCATCGATGACTTGCGCATGGTTGCCTATAACGGCCGGCGCCGGGTGGATGTGTTCTATCTAAAAGAGGTCGGTGACGTCTTGCGCCGGCGGTTCGACTATTGCTTCGAGTCGCCGCAAGGGAGCGAGTATCCGCCGGTGCTCAACGGGCACGAAATCTTGCCCGGGCAACCCATGGTCATCGATGGGCCGGGTGGTGCCATTGAGGCCATTCCGTTCCTGCAGAAGCACGGCTCCATCGACTCCCTCGGCTACCGCTTCGGCGGGCTTGCCTATTCGCCCGACGTAAGCGATTTCCCCGAGGAGTCTTGGGGGACGCTCGAAGGGCTCGATGTCTGGATCCTGGATGCGCTGCGCTACACGGGCCATCCCAGCCATCTGACCGTGGACCAGGCACTGAGCTGGGTCGGGCGCATGCAGCCCAAGCGCGCCATCTTCACCCATATGCATGTGGATCTGGACTACGAGACCTTGAAAGGGCAACTCCCGGACGGCGTCGAACCGGCTTATGACGGCATGGCCATCGCCGCCATTTAGGGCTTGTTCCAGAGCCGTTTTCGTCACTCGACGGGAACAATCTGTCCGGTCTCGGTAACGCTCGGCAGACACAGTTCGACGATCGTGGCGGCAACCTGCTCCGGGCTCTTAATCGTGCTTTGGTCCTCGCCCGGATAGGCTTCGGCCCGCATCGCCGTTGCGGTCGCGCCTGGGTCCACCAGATTGACCTTAACCGGACTGTCCGCGGTCTCGTTGGCATAGGTCTTCGCCAGCGTTTCCAGGCCCGCCTTCGAAACCGAGTAGGGGGCCCAGTAGGCGCGCCCTTGCGCGGCCACGCGCGAAGACGTGACAAAGACGACGCGTCCCGCATCCGATAGGCGCAGCAGCGGATCGAGCGTGCGGATCAGGCGCCAATTGGCGGTGAGGTTGGTGGCCAGCACCTTCTCCCAGATATCCGAGGGAATATGGGTGAGGGGCCGCAACCCGCCGAGCATCGCGGCGTTGCCGACGAAGATGTCCAGATGGCCGAAGCGCTCATAGAGCGAGGGACCGAGCGGGTCAATCGACGCGCCGTCTTGAAGGTCTAGCGGGATGAGCGTTGCCTTGCCACCCGCCGCGTTGATCTCGTCGTCGACAGCCTCGAGCGTCTTCTGATCGCGGCCGAGCAGGAGCACCTTCGCACCTTCGGCCGCAAGGAGCTTGGCCGTGGCGCGCCCGATGCCCCGGGAGGCGCCGGTGATCAAGGCGATCCGGTCTTTGAGAGACGTGCCTGTCAACCAACCTCGGCAAGGAAGGAAAGCTGCTTCTGCTGCGGCGGGCCTTCGCGGTCGCGAAGACGGGTCGGGTACTCGCCGGTGAAGCAGTGATCTGTGAACTGAGGATTGTCGTCGTCGCGGCCCTCAAAGCCCATGGCGCGATAGATGCCGTCGACGGAGATAAAGGCCAAGGAGTCCGCGCCCATGAACGCGCGCATCTCTTCGAGCGTGCGGTTCGCGGCAAGCAGTTTGTCCTGGTTCGGCGTGTCGATGCCGTAAAAGTCCGGATGGGTGATGGGCGGGCTCGAAATGCGCATATGCACTTCCTTCGCACCGGCCTCGCGCATCATCTGTACGATTTTCACCGATGTGGTGCCGCGTACCACGCTGTCGTCGATCAGCACGATGCGTTTGCCTTTGACCTGCAGCTCGTTGGCGCTGTGTTTCAACTTGACGCCAAGCTGCCGGATCTGCTGCTCCGGCTCGATGAAGGTCCGGCCCACATAGTGATTCCGGATGATGCCGTATTCGAACGGGAGCCCGGATTCTTGGGCGTAGCCGATCGCGGCCGGAACGCCACTGTCGGGAATAGGTACGACCATATCCGCATCGGCGGGCGCTTCGAGAGCAAGCTGCCGGCCCATGGCTTTGCGGACATCGTAGACGGAGCGGCCATCGATAATGGAATCGGGGCGGGCAAAGTAGATGTACTCGAAGATGCACAGCCGGGCCGGATTCTCTGGCATGAAGCGGTGGCTCTCGAGGCCGTCCCGGGTCGCGATGATCACTTCGCCATTCTCGACCTCGCGGACGAATTCGGCGCCGATGATGTCGAGCGCGCAGGATTCCGACGCCAGTACCCAAGCATCGCCAAGACGGCCCAGCACGAGCGGGCGAATGCCGTAGGGGTCGCGCGCGCCGATCACCTTCTTATTGGTCATGCCCACGAAGGCGTAAGCGCCCTCGACCTGCAGAAGCGCCTCGACGAAACGCTCGACGAAGTTCCGTTTCTCGCTGCGTGCAACCAGGTGAAGAATGACTTCGGTGTCGGTGGTCGACTGGCAAATGGCGCCCTTGCTGATCAGCATCTCGCGCAAGGTCAGCGCATTGGTCAGGTTCCCGTTGTGGCAAAGGGTAAACCCGCCGGACTCCAGATCGACGAAGAGGGGCTGGACGTTGCGCATGACCGCGTCGCCCGTGGTGGAATAGCGCACATGGCCCACGGCCATGTCGCCGTTCAAGCGATCGATGACGGGGCGTGAGGTGAAGTGGTCCCCGACGAGGCCCATGCGGCGTTCGGTATGGAAGTGTTCGCCATCAAAGCTGACAATGCCGGCCGCTTCCTGGCCGCGGTGCTGAAGCGCATGGAGACCGAGCGCCGTCAGCGCGGCGGCGTCGGGATGGTTAAAGATGCCGAAAACCCCACATTCTTCGTGGAGCCGGTCCTCTTCGAGCCAGCGGAGCTGCCTGGTCTGATCGTTTCGGTCTGTCACGGGCACCGGCCTTTCCCTATCAATAAATAGTCGCCCCGTCCGGGGCTTCAATGCCACGCAACTGGATACATTGACGCAAGCGCGTGTCTAAAGCGGTGCGGTTTGCTGCGCCGGAGCGCCTTCCGTGCCCGCTTCGCTGCCCTCGTCGTCGTCTTTGGGCAGGTATTCTTCCGGATTGGTCGGCAGCAGCGACTCGATGGCGACCTGAGTCCGCTGCAAGATAGGATAGGAGCGCGCGTCGCGGACCCAGTCTGGCTGGTCTCTGGCTAGCGCGGTGAAGAGAATGAAGACGATGGCCACCAAGAGGAAGCCACGGGCCAGGCCGAAGACGAATCCGAGCGACCGGTCGAGCGCGCCCACACGGCTGTCCAGCACCTTGTCGGAGATGCGGAAGGTGATGAGGCTCACGACGATCAGCGTCACGATGAATACCGCCGCCGCGAAGGCGATCTGCGCGATGCTCGGATTGTCGATGTAGGGGGTAAGGACTTCGTAGTAGCGCGGTGTGAAGTACAGCGCGGCGACCGCAGCCATGGCCCAGGAGAAGATTGAGAGGACCTCCCGGGTGAATCCACGCACCATCGCGAGGAAGCCCGAGATGAGCATGATAACGATCAAAATGATATCGAGCCAGGAGATTGGCATGCAGCGACGCTCCCTCGGACGAATGGCGTTAGACTATCACGATTCTCGCGGATGAAGCACGATTGCGCCCCTTAGCGCAATGACTTGGAGGTCACACTTCGTAGCAATCGACAGGCAGGCTTAACCCTCGGGTAGGGCGAACCAGGTCACGAGTTCTTCGAGTTGGGATACGGGGTTGAGTGCGATGCCGGTCGCATCGTGTTCGGCCGGGACTTTGCTCGCCGGCGCGACCGCTTGCACGAAGCCGAGCTTGGCCGACTCTTTCAGCCTTTGGTCCGAATGACCCACCGCGCGGACCGCGCCGGTCAGGCTGACTTCGCCGAAATAGACCGTGTCTTCGGGCGCCGCGCGCCCAGTAAAGGACGACAGCAGGGCCGCAGCGGCCGCCAGATCGGCGGCGGGCTCTGTCAGACGCAGGCCTCCGGCGACATTGAGATAGACGTCGTGGCCGCCAAGCCGCACGCCGCAGCGTGCCTCGAGAACGGCAAGCAGCATCGAGAGGCGGTTCTGGTCCCATCCGACGACCGCGCGCCGGGGCGTGCCCAGCACGCTTTGGGCCACGAGGCCCTGAATTTCGACAAGAATCGGCCGCGTGCCCTCCATCCCGGCAAACACGGCAGTCCCCGGGGAACCCCGGTCCGCATCGTTGAGAAATAGTGCCGAGGGATTTTCCACCTGGCGTAGGCCCTCAAGGCGCATTTCGAAGACGCCGATCTCGTCGGTGGGCCCGAACCGGTTCTTGACCGACCGCAGGACCCGGAACTGGTGGCCGCTGAGGCCTTCGAAATACAGCACCGTATCGACCATGTGTTCGATCACCTTGGGACCCGCGATCTGACCGTCCTTGGTCACATGGCCCACGAGGATCACGGTGGTGCCGCTGGCCTTGGCATAGCTGATCAGCGCAGCGGAGCAGCCCCTGAGTTGCGAGATCGTACCGGGCGCGGACTCGATGCCTTCGGACCACAAGGTCTGCACGGAATCGATAATGACGAGGGCAGGGGTCGGTCCGCTGCTCAGCGTGGCGATGATGTTGGCCACGTTGGTTTCGGTACCGAGCGCCACGGGTGCGTCGGAAATGCCCAGCCGTCCGGCCCGCATCCGAACTTGGGCGGTGGCTTCCTCGCCTGAGAGGTAAATGACTGGCGCCCCGTCCTGCGCGAGTTCCGCCGCGGTTTGCAGCAGAAGCGTGGACTTGCCGATACCCGGATCGCCGCCCACGAGGACCGCCGCGCCCGGCACCAAACCGCCGCCCAGGACGCGGTCCAGCTCGGCGATCCCGGTCTTGAGCCGGGGTGCATCCTCGGTCTTGGCGTTGAGTGTCTCGAAGCGGGCCTGACGCCCTTTGCCGCCCTTGATGGCCACGAGCGCGGGCGATTGGGTCGGCGTGCCTGCTTCCTCGACAAGCGAGTTCCACTCGCCGCAGGCGGCGCATTTGCCGGACCAGCGCGTGGCGGCGGCACCGCAGGACTGGCAGATAAAAGCCTTGGATTGTTTTGCCATGCTTATCGGTGTGCTCAGCGCTTTTGCTCAACCACCGATATAGCGGCGTGTGGCGCGGTTTCCGAGACTCGTCAGTACTTCGTAGTCGATGGTCCCGGCCTGGGCCGCCATTGTATGGGCGCTGACATTGGGGCCGAGGAGTTCAACCCAGGCGCCGCGTTGGCAAAATGCCTCCGGCACGTCGGTGATGTCCACACTGACAAGGTCCATGGAAACCCGTCCTAGGACGGGCGCCGCATAGGGGCCCAGATAGGCGGTCAGCCCCGTTTCGCCGTCTCCGGCAGAGAGCGCGCGGAACAAGCCGTCCGCATACCCGGCGGAGACAACCGCAATGCGCGTCGGCCGCTGAAGCGTCCGGGTGGCGCCATAGCCGACGCTTTCGCCTTGGGCGGCATGCCGGATCTGCAGGATGCGGCCCATCAAATGCACCACGGCGCGGAAGGGGCTCTCGCCTTGGCGTTGAGGATGGCCGCCATAGAGCGCAACGCCCGGCCGCACGAGGTCGTAATGATAATCGGGCCCCAGCAAGATCCCGGCGGAGTTGGCAAGACTTGTGAGGGCCTCGGGAAGCTTCGCCCGAACGGCGTCGAAGCGCGCGCGCTGGTGCGCGTTCTTGGCATGGGTGTGGTCGTCTGCGCAGGCCAGATGGCTCATGACCAAGGACAGGGCGAGCGTCTGCCAGAGCTCGGCGGCATCCCGGATTTCGTCTACGTCAGCAGCCGATAGGCCGAGCCGGTTCATGCCGGTGTCTACGTGGACGGCACAGGGAAGGGCCTTGCGGACATGCGCGCAATAGTCGGCCCAGTCGCGGACTTCGTTTGCGCTGTTGAGCACCGGACGAAGCCCGTGCTCTTGGAACGTCGCTGCCGTTCCGGCCAAGACACCGTTCAGGACATAGATCACGGCGTCGGGAAGCAGGATCCGCAGGTCGATGGCCTCGGCAATCGTGGCCACGAAAAAGGTTCGGCAACCGGCGCGCCACAGCACGGACGCAGCTTGCACCATGCCAAGACCGTACGCGTCCGCCTTGACCACGGCGGCGCATTCGGCCGGGCGGGTGCGGTCGCGCAAGTTCCGATAATTGTCGGCGAGGGCGGCGAGATCGATCGTCAGAATCGCCGTGTCGTGCGTGTCGCTATCGTCGGTGCTACTCGGCCGTGCGGCCGAAGCCCTCACTCCATCCGCTCCGGCAGACGCTCCGAGACCGCGAGATTGGAGAAGCGGGTGAACTCCGGCGTGAACTGTAGCGTCACCGTTCCCGTCGGCCCGTGGCGCTGCTTGCCCACGATGACGTCGGCCTTGCCCATGACCGCTTCCATGTCCTGTTGCCACTGTCTGTGCTCTTCGGTGTTCTCGCGAGGCTGGCTGCGCTCTAAATAATATTCCTCGCGGAACACGAACATTACCACATCGGCATCTTGTTCGATGGACCCCGATTCACGCAAATCGGCCAGCTGCGGCCGCTTGTCATCCCTTTGCTCGACCTGCCTGGAGAGCTGCGACAGGGCCAGAATTGGGACGTGAAGCTCCTTGGCGAGGGCCTTCAGGCCGGTGGTGATTTCGGACACTTCCTGGACCCGGCCTTCCTGGGCCCGCCGGGACGAACCCGTTAAAAGCTGAAGATAGTCTACAATGATAAAGCCAAGTCCCCGCTGCCTTTTTAGACGCCGGGCGCGGGCAGAAAGCTGAGCCACGGAGATGCCACCAGTCTGATCGATGAAGAGCGGCAGGTTCTGGAGTTCCTGGGAGGCTTCCACGATGCGGTCGAAATCCTCAGAATCGATGCGGCCGCGGCGGATCTTCTCCGAGGAGATTTGGGACTGCTCGGAAATGATGCGGGTTGCGAGCTGCTCCGCCGACATTTCCAGCGAGAAGAAGCCGACCACGGCGCCGTCCGTCGCTTCCCCGGTATGCGGATCGGCCGTGTAGGCCTTGGCCACGTGATAGGCGATGTTCGTCGCGAGCGCCGTCTTGCCCATTGATGGACGTCCGGCGAGGATGACGAGGTCGGAGGCCTGAAGACCGCCCACCCGCTGGTCGAGGTCCGAAAATCCCGTTGCCAGACCGGACAGTCCGCCGTCGCGCTGATAGGCATTGGCGGCCATGTCGATCGCGTCTGTGAGGGCGGCGGAAAACGGTTCGAAGCCGGCGCCGTATTTGCCCGTCTCGGCAAGCTCGTAGAGCTTCTGTTCGGCCTCCTCGATCTGCGCCGCTGGCTCCGCATCGATCGGCGAGTCGTAGGCCGTGTTGACCATGGTTTCGCCGATATCGATCAGGTTCCGCCGCAGCGCCAGATCGTAGACCGTGCGCCCGTAATCTTCTGCGTTGATGATCGTCGTCGCGTTGGCGGCGAGGCGTCCTAGATATTGCGGGACGGTGAGGTCGCCCACAGACGGGTCCGACTGAAAGAAGGTCTTGAGCGTGATGGGCGTCGCGCGCTTGCCGCCCATGATGAGTTTGGCCACAGCCTCGAAGATCCGCCCATGGAGCGGGTCGAAGAAATGTTCCGGCTTCAGAAAGCTGGAAACCCGGTCCAGCGCCTCGTTGTTCACGAGGATGGCGCCGAGCAGGTCCTGCTCCGCCTCCAGATTGTTCGGGGCTTCCCGAAAGTCCGGGGTCTCGGGGTGGGGCTCTTGGGGCGTCTGGCGAATCAGTGCGGTCATGCCCAAGAGTAGCCAATTGCGGGTGACCGGCCAGATGTCAGTCCTGTGAAGATCGGGGAGATCGTCGTCTACTCACAGGTTGACACCAGCTGTTGTGCCGGTGGCGCCGACAGAGACCATGAACCTGTCACCCCAGCGGGACAAAAAAAGAGGCAGGAAACGTCCTGCCTCTTTGTGGATTACAGAGTCGCTTCAAGGAGAAGCGGCGTTGTCTGGAGACTACTCTTTATCTTCAGTGTCGTCAGAGCCGGTGTCCTCGGCGCCTGTGTCCTCGGAATCTGCGTCCTCGGCTTCGTCCGCCTTGACGTCGTACTCGGCGCCTTCCTCGAAGAGGGCTTCGCCCGCGGCAAGCGCTTCGGCGGCATCCTCTTCCTCGTCGGTGAGCTCCTGGGTAACGTCCTCGCCGCGTGCCTGGCGCACGGCTTCGTCCTCGGTGCGGGCTACGTTGATGATCACGGTCGGTACGACCTCGCCGTGAAGGATAACGCGCACCTCGTGCAGTCCGAGGGTCTTGATGGGCTTATCCAGCAGTACCTGACGTCGCTCGATCGAGAAGCCGCCTTCGGTTGCGGCCTCGGCAATGTCGCGTGTCGAAACCGAACCGTAAAGCTGACCGGTGTCGCCGGCCTGACGGATGACGACAAAGCTCTCGCCGGCCAGTTTCCCGGACACGCCCTCGGCCTCGGTCTTGCGCTCCAGATCGCGGGCCTCGAGCTGCGCACGCTCGTGCTCGAAATGAGTGCGATTGGCATCGGTGGCGCGGAGCGCCTTGCCTAGCGGCAATAGAAAGTTCCGGGCGTAGCCGTCCTTGACGGTGACCACGTCGCCGATTTGTCCGAGGCGTCCAATGCGCTCCAGCAGAATGATTTCCATGGTTCAGTACTCCTTCGTCTTAAGTCTTGAGTGTCAGTCGTGTTTGTCGTTGTCGGTGTGGTTTTGGCTTGGGGCCGTGTTGCCGCGTCCCCGCAAGCCGAACACAGGTTCGCCAAGGCCCAGAATGGCGACGATGATCGCCACCCAACCCAGAAACAGAACGGCGAAATAGAGAACCGCCAGCATGGCCGTGCGGAACGGCATGCCAAGCGAATAGAAGTGGATAACCGCGAGGCCCTGGAGCAGATAGGCGATCAGGAAAGCGCCCGCGAAGCCTGTGGCGATCAAACCGATTATGCCGGGCATGAAAGACAGCGCCAGCGAGACGGCAAAGGCGATCACCATCACGTTGGGGATATCGAGGGCCTGAAGGTCGGGCCAGGGGCGCAAGGCGTGGCCCGATCTTTTCGCGATCGTGCCGGCAAGCCACATATTGAACAGGGCAATCGTAATCCAGACGATGGCTATGACGGCGGGAAGGGCGCGCGTCAGAAGCATCCTCAAGTTTTCGGTCGCCTCGTCCGTCCACACCTCTTCATTTGCGCCAAGCGCGTCGTGGATCAACGGCATCATCTTGTCGATTGAGGCCTGATAGCTCGCCATGTCGGGACCTAGAGCCACCACCATAAAACCGGCGATCACGCCGGCTATCACGGCCGTGGCTGCCACCAGCCGGCCGGCTGGATACCAGGCAACGATCTGTTTGGCCTCATCGGCCGGATCGGGAACAGTCCGCGATTGCAGGATCAGGTGGACGAGCGCCGTTGTCGGGATTGCAATGACGACCGCATAGACGAGGCCCTGAGCGGCGCCGAGTGCAATGATTGCGAGAACGGAGCCCACAATGCCGGCGAGGGTGACGGCAGGGCGCCCCCAGACAAGTCCCGCAAGACACAACGGCAGCGGACAGACATAGAGGATCACGCCCGCCAGCGCCGCCGACAGGACCGCGGACGCGAACAGTGCTGCTGAAACCAGGCCTGCGCCTGCGCCTATGACCAAATGGATCGGCATTGGTGTCGCTGTCCCGCCTCTCTAGAGGGTGCGGTTAGGGGTGAGCCTCATGCCCACCCCAACTTTCGTTTCGATCTGCCGTTGGGCCCGAAGGCCTGAACATGCAGTTCTACAAGTCCGCGGCTCTACTGAATAAGGTAGGGCAGCAGACCGAGGAAGCGCGCCCGCTTGATCGCGCGCGCCAGGTCACGTTGCTTCTTGGCGGAGACGGCCGTGATACGGCTCGGCACCATCTTACCGCGCTCGGACACGTAGCGCTGCAGCAGCTTCACGTCCTTGTAGTCGATCTTCGGTGCCTTATCGCCGGAGAAGGGGCAGGTCTTGCGCCGGCGATAGAACGGGCGGCGCGCTTGCATCGTGGTCGAGCTCATTTGGAAGCATCCTCGCTATCGGCTTCGGGCGCGCGGGCCGGTTCGGGGCTTGCCTCACGGGGCGCCCCCCGGCTTGTCTCACCGCGGGGCGGACGGTCACGATCGTGGTCGCGATCGCGGCGCGGGCCACGGCGTCCGTCGCGCTCGTCGCGATCGGAACGGCGCATCATCGCGGACGGGCCATCCTCGTGCTCGTCGACCCGAATGGTCAGGAAGCGGATCACGTCGGAGGACAGACCCATCTGGCGCTCCATCTCGGCCACGGCGTCATGGGGCGCGTCGATATTCATGAGCGTGTAGTGAGCCTTCCGGTTCTTCTTTACCCGGTAGGCGAGGGATTTCAGACCCCAATATTCGGTTTTCCCGACCGATCCGCCGTTCTCCTCGATGAGGTCGCGGAATGTCTGCTGCAGGCCTTCGACCTGCTGCGTCGAAACGTCCTGACGTGCCATGAACACGTGCTCGTAGAGAGGCATGGTGTGCCTTTCCTTCTTCTTCGTTGCTCCGGCGCGAAGCCTCGTCGTGGGCGCCATGAAGGAAAGGCCCAAGAAGTAGCTCTAAAGAGCGCAAGCCCAGAAGAGCGGAGACACGGGAGGGCGGATTTCTCCTGCCGCCTGACCCTCTATAAAAAGGGCCAAAAACGGTCCTCCGTTCAGCCTCCGACCGGAACGGTTACTGGAAGCTGGGCTTTATAGTGGTTTGAGCCCGGTTTGCAAGGCAAATGAGGAGGTCACGCGGGTGCAGATTATGCCTGCTTGACAGGCAAGATTGAAACAGTGTCTTTGGCGACCTTCCGATTAACAACGCGCCGTTCTTTCAAGACATGAGCATAGCCTTCGTTTTTCCCGGCCAGGGGAGCCAAGCTGTCAGCATGGGCGCTGGATTGGCTGAGGCCTTTCCGGCCGCAAAAGCTGTTTTCGATGAGGTTGATGACGCCCTGGGCCAGAAGCTTTCCACGCTGATGTGGGAAGGGCCGGAGGCCGATCTGACCCTGACGGAAAACGCGCAGCCCGCTCTGATGGCGGTCTCGCTTGCAGCCATGCGGGCTCTTGAGACCAAAGGTTTCACGCTGCCGGGCAACGTTGCGTATGTGGCCGGGCACTCATTGGGAGAGTACTCGGCGCTGGCCGCATCCGGCGCACTCAGCCTCGCCGATACGGCACGTCTGCTGAAGACCCGCGGACAGGCGATGCAGGCCGCGGTGCCCGTGGGCGAGGGCGCCATGGCGGCCCTGCTCGGTGCGGATCTATCCCAAGCCCAAGAGCTGGCGGAAGCGGCGGCCGAAGACGAATGCTGCCAGGCCGCGAACGACAACGCACCGGGCCAAGTGGTGATCTCCGGTAAGAAGACGGCAATTGAGCGGGCCGTCGCGCTTGCGCCCAAGTTTGGCGCGCGCCGTGCGGTCCTGCTGCCCGTGAGCGCACCGTTCCATTGCGCGCTGATGCAGCCTGCCGCCGATGCGATGGCCGAGGCGCTGTCCGGCGTGACCATTTCGGAGCCGGCCGTGCCGGTTGTCGCCAACGTGCTCGCCGAGCCCATTACCGATCCAGAGGCCATTCGGGCCCGTCTCGTTGAGCAGGTCACCGGCATGGTGCGCTGGCGCGAGACCATGCAGTTCCTCGCCGGTAACGGCGTGGACGCCGTGTATGAGGTTGGCGCCGGCCGTGTGCTGACAGGTATGGCCCGGCGCCTCGAAGGGGTCGAGGCGCGCAGCGTCGGGACGCCGGAAGAATTGGAGAGCGCCGCCGCCGCGTTAAACGGCTAGGCGGGCGCCGAATTAAGGAGAGACTCGAAGATGTTCGACCTCAGTGGAAAGGGTGCGCTGGTAACGGGCGCGACAGGCGGAATTGGCGGGGCCATCGCCAAGGCCCTGCACGACCAGGGCGCTACTGTGGCGATTTCGGGCACCAATGCCGCGAAGCTCGAAAAGCTTGCAGGCGAGCTCGGCGATCGGGTTTTTGTGCTTCCTTGCGATCTCCGGGACCGGACCGCCGTTGCGGGGCTCGCCGAGGATGCCGAAAAGGCGGTCGGCCAAGTCGATATCCTGGTGAACAACGCCGGTATCACCAAGGACAATCTCTTTATGCGTATGAAGGACGAAGAGTGGGACGACGTGTTGTCGGTGAATCTCACGTCGGTGTTTGCGCTCACGCGCGGCATTGTGCGCGGTATGATGCGCCGCCGGGGCGGGCGTATCGTCAATATCGCCTCGATTTCGGGTGTTCTCGGCAATCCGGGCCAAGGCAATTATGCTGCGTCCAAGGCCGGTCTCGTGGGCATGACCAAGTCTCTCGCCCGTGAGGTCGCGGCCCGCGGCATAACGGCCAACTGCATTGCACCGGGCTTTATCTCCACGCCCATGACGGAAGCCTTGACCGAGAAGCAAACGGAGGCTATTGCCGCCGCCATCCCATCGCAGTGCTTCGGCCAGCCGGAAGATGTGGCGGCTGCAGTGGTGTTTTTCGCAAGCGACGAAGCATCTTACGTCACTGGCGAAACGATGCATGTGAACGGCGGCATGATCATGGTCTAAGGGTCGTGGCGGTGGCATCTAGCGCGGACGCAATTGGGAATTTCTGCAAACGAGACGACGGGTTAGGGGCTTCTGGCAAAGTTATATAGAGTGTGTTACGCAGTCGGCCGTTTGCGGGGGCTTGACAAAGCACAATCCCAACGCGATCAACCCTCCTGACGAACCATTAGAGGGTGTCTTGGGCCGAGGGCTTTCTGCTCTGGGGTACGCGAGGCCATATGGATTTTGAGAGTTTAAAGGGACGGTGAGGAGGACATGAGCGATATCTCTGAGCGCGTAAAAAAGATCGTTGTCGAGCATCTCGGTGTTGAGGCCGATAAGGTGACCGACAATGCGAGCTTCATCGACGACCTCGGGGCGGACAGCCTCGATACGGTCGAGTTGGTGATGGCATTCGAAGAAGAGTTCGGCTGCGAGATTCCGGACGATGCCGCCGAAACCATTCTCACGGTTGGTGACGCCATCAAGTTTCTTGAAAAGAACTCCGCCTAACACACCCTTCGGACCGGCCCGATTGGCCGACCGTGAGGGTTAGAACAAGAGCGATCCGGCCCGCTAGGGCCCGGTCCTCCGCCTCTCTATCAAAGGATCTGGCAAAACCGCGATGCGGCGTGTCGTTATCACAGGTCTCGGTCTCGTTTCCCCCCTCGGCTCTGGCTATGAGGCTGGGTGGAAGCGGCTGACTGCGGGCGAGAACGCTGCAAAGCGTATCGACGAGTTCGATGTGTCGGACCTGTCGTGTCAGGTCGCCTGTCAGGTGCCTCGGGGCGACGGCAGCAATGGCTCATTCAATCCGGGCGAATGGATGGAGCACAAAGAGCAGCGTAAGGTCGACGACTTTATTATTTACGCCATGGGCGCTGCGACCCAGGCTCTCGAGGATGCGGGCTGGAAGCCCACCTCGTATGAAGATCAAACCCGCACCGGCGTGCTGATCGGATCTGGAATCGGCGGCCTG
>Ga0209013_10001780_pt1 | contig 19853 bp, 15 predicted proteins | sample Cruoilmetagenom2_FD_187291 | JGI IMG/M metagenome (GOLD analysis project Ga0209013, IMG submission 187291) | Oil polluted marine microbial communities from Coal Oil Point, Santa Barbara, California, USA - Sample 2 (SPAdes) (version 2) | ecosystem: Environmental > Aquatic > Marine > Oil seeps ...
AGAGAGATGCTTTATGAACCTGACACTAAATGGCGAAACCCTGGTCCCAAAACTTCTGTTCTGGAATACCGGTGGTGATGATGTCTGGAAGTACAGCCGGAGAACGGTTCGATTAAAGGCCGGCAGTAATATCATACGCCTCCACTATGCTGAAAATGCCCCCCAGCTGGATCATCTGTTTATTTCAGGTCACTAATCATTTTCATTTTTTGAGCCTCCTTTCTCCCCAAGGTCCCATATCTTAATGAGGCGCCCCTGTTTCTTTTCCTGCTTTTTTATCAAAGAATCGTTTTCGTATAAACCATTTTGGCCTAATATCTTATATATTTAGGCTTCAATTAAATCCAGGTTAGATCCTAAGGGATCGTACATCCATTCATATAAATAACTCTTTTAACAGGATGAGATTTTTCACACAACCATTCAATACAAAACTATTCCTTTTAATTCTTACAACAGGTTTTTTCTCCTCTGTTTGCTGTCAAAGTCTGTCACAAACCCAGGACAGTCCCCAGTGGGGAGAAAAATATACCCGGAATATGGTTTCGGTTGCAACCGGTCTGCCAACAAATTTTGATCCCGAAACGGGTGAAAATATCAAATGGTCGGTATCCATAGGGAGTCACGGTTATGCAACTCCTGTTGTTTCAGACGGAAAAATATTAATAGGGGCAAACAATGCAGATCAACGCAACCCGCGTCATGTAGGAGACAGGGGTATATTGCTCTGCTTAAACGAATCGGACGGAAGCCTTTGCTGGCAACTGGTTGTTCCCCGATTGGCAGGAGACAGGCACAACGACTGGCCAATGATTAGTATCTGTTCTCCACCAACCATTGAAGGAAACCGCGTTTATGTGCTTACGAACCGTTCAGAGGTTTTGTGTCTTGATTTGAATGGACAGGCAGATGGAAACGATGGGACCTTTCAAGGAGAGGGGTGGTATATGGCTCCTGCGGGTGAGTTTGCATATGAAGTAAGCCTGAAAGATGCAGATATAATCTGGATGTATGACATGCGGCTGGAATTAGGAATTAGCCCACACGATTCACCTCATGCCTCTATCTTACTGGATGGCGACAATCTTTATCTGAATACTTGCAATGGAGTTAGTTACAATCATCAGGAAACCTGCTCCCTGGATGCACCAAGTTTGATAGCCCTGGATAAGAACACCGGCAGACTCCTTGCCAGAGACAATGAACATTTTGGTCCCAGGATTTTTCACTCCTCCTGGTCTTCCCCTGCATTGGGAAAAGTGAATGGACATAAGCTGATTTTTTTTCCGGGTCCTGATGGTATTCTATATGCATTTGAAGCACTTTCCCAATCGGCTTCACGTCAAAAGGTTCAATCTTTTAAACAAGTCTGGAAATTCGACTGCGGTCCCGATGCACCCAAAGAAAATATACATTCATATCTCAAAAACCGCAAAGAGAGTCCCGTTAATTTTTTTGGAATGCCCGTATTTTTCAACAACCGTATTTATGTCACCGGTGGAGGAGATATTTGGTGGGGAAAAGAGGAAGCATGGCTCAAATGCATAGATGCTACAAAAACCGGAGATATCACCGAAACCGGTGAAATCTGGACTTCTGCACTGGTAAAACATTCAGCTTCAACTCCGGCAATCTCAAATGGGCTTATCTATGTAACCGACTGTGGTAAAAACCTGCATTGCATAGATGCAGAAAACGGAAACTCCTATTGGACCCACAAACTCTGGAGAGATTCCTGGAGTTCTGCCCTTGTTGCAGACCAAAAAGTTTATGTTGGTTCCCGTGGAAGTGATTTCCGGATCCTTCAGGAAGGAACTGAATTGACTGTGCTCGACTCTGTAAAACTGGATAGCCCCATTCACTCCACTCCTGTCGCAGCAAATGGTGTACTTTATATATCAACCATGAGAAAGTTGTACGCCATAAAACAGAGCGATACGAAATAGCCACAAGAGTTTTATAAGGTTGCTTACATAATTCATTTGATACCGTTCCTGATCAACGCTCCCGGATTTTTTTTGAGTGCATGCGAATAGCAGCAGGACAATTACTCCAAAAAGAAACGTGTTAAATAGCTTAGTTTTCATACCGCTTGCCTGGCTCTTTCATTGGTTCGGCCATTTCATCCAGCCAACTATTATAAAGCCCGGTTAGCTTTTTTACCTTATCTGGGTGTTCGCCCGATAAATCTTTTGATTCTGAAACATCATTCATAATGTCAAAGAGCTCTATTTTATCTTTGTGAACCACCAGTTTCCAGTCACCCGACCTTACAGCCCACTCTCCAGTTCTTCCACCTTCACTCCAGAACAGGTGTTTGTGATGGAGATCCGTTTTTGATTCCAGGAGCGGGAGAATGCTTATACCGTCCAAAGGTTTTTCAGCCGGCAAAGGAATACCTGCAGCATCGAGAGCGGTGGGAAGGATATCCAGCGAGATGACCGGAGTATGTATCTCCCGTCCACCGGAAAATCTGGCTGGCCATGAAACAACAAAAGGTGTGCGTATTCCTCCCTCGTAATTCCACTGCTTGAATGCCCGCAGGGGAGTATTGACGGCATGCATCGCTTGTGATCCGCCATTATCAGTTAAAAAGAAAAGCAACGTATTTTCCCAGACACCTTCTTCTTTAAGCGTTTTCACAACCTGTCCAATGCCTTCATCAAGATGCTTTAACATGGCCATCAGTATATCCCTGTCAGGGTCTCCTGTATCGAAACGTTTAATATCTTCGGGAGGGGCCTGCTTGGGTGCATGAACAGCATTGTAGGCCAGGTAGAGGAAAAACTGATTGGATCTATTTCGCTGTATGAAATTAACCGCTTCTTCAGTGAGCCTGTTTGTAAGATAACCGGAATCACTGATTTCCAAAAGATTCCTGTACATGGGGCTTTCTGGATTACTGAGTCTGTAATAATCATGAGCCCCCCGGCCAAGGAATCCATAAAACTCATCGAAGCCTCTGGCGGTGGGATTATACTCGGGTGTAAGTCCCAGGTGCCATTTTCCCATTACTCCCGAAACATATCCCGCCTCCTTCAGGAACTGGGGAAAGATCTTCTCTTCCAATGGTAATCCGGACCCTCCCTCTCCTGCGGTATAGATACCAGCCCTTTGCTGGTATCTCCCTGTCATTAATCCTGCCCTGGTAGGGGAACAAACATTCCCGGTGATATAGCCCTGTGTAAAGAAAACACCCTCCCGGGCAAGTTCATCCATATGGGGAGTGTATACTTCAGGTGGATGAAGGGGGTTGTAGCTGATATCTGCATACCCCTGATCATCGGTCAGGATGATGACTATATTCGGAATATTTTTAGCCTGGGCTGAAAGCAGAACCGGGAAGAAGATCAGCAAAGAAAACAGCTCTTTAATTGCATGAAATAAAGGTAGAATTGTCCTCATATTTTCTAATTTAGAATATAATAATTCCCGAGGTGTTAAGGGGCTAAAACAGTCATCAATACCTCACAATATTCGCTTCGCTCATCAGAACTGAATCGGGCTGGAATTGTATCTTCTCTGCAAGACCCGCATTTATCCAGATGGTCGACAATTTATTCTTCGAAACAGGAATATCGGTCGGACTGGTTCCCTGCACTATTTTTTTTGTAGCTTCTGCTGCCCACATACCCTGCTCTTTCGAAACTTGCGTTAAACCGAAAACTGAATAGGGCATCATAAAGTCTTCACATGTGACCAGTGGGATTTTAATGTGCTGATCAATAATTTTTAAAGCCTCTTCATGCTCCCAGTTTTTAATTGCACCATAGGTCTGTAAATAGATGATATCATAGATTCTATTCGCATCTATGAAAACAGACTTCCAACTTTCAAAATCATCAACCAGCTCCTGTGTGACCGATATCCCGACACGGTTAAACAGGGTATCCAATAATGGTTTTGTTTTCCGCGAAGTAGTTGTATTCTCATTAAGCACCAGCAGCTTCTGGAGGTCAGGGTAATAGGATTTCATTGTAAGCACTAATTCAGCTACCGGAAGCAATTCAAGAATCCCTGTAACATTACAATTGGTCAGGTCATATTGCTCTGCAGTCCAGTTAACCCCGCAAAATACTATTGGTAAAGGGTTACCCTGAAAGTTAGGTTCAACAAGGTATTTCACCGCATTATCATCCGATACAACAAGGAGATCCGGTTTCGACTGTTGGATGGAATCAAGTAATTCAGCGGCCCGGTTTTCAATAAACTCCTGAGAAGGATTTCGCTTTGTATCCATAAAATAAGTGATAATCTCAAAACTGTCAGATGGAAGGTTTTCCAAAAATCCTGCTGTAACCTCATCGGTAGGAGGATGTCCCTGGTGATAAGAATTTACATATACGATTTTCTTCTTTTCAATTCCTGGCTGCACACATGAGTTGAATACCACAAGCAGGATGAGGAACAGGATCGTTGAGGTCCGGGCAAAGTATAAATTCATATTTTTTTTCACGGCGTTAAGTATTATAATTTCCATAATTTAAGCCTAAGTAAATTAATATTCATCATTTTTCGACCCGGTCTCCCTGACAGGCATAGTCCTGGTATATGGAATTTCTGCGCGCAGCATTTTCCCGGCCATACCAGTCAGCCAGAGGTAATGATCAGACGGGACCTCTTTCTCACATGGAACAAAAATGCTTATTCCTTCCGGAACAGTATGCGCACATTTAAATATTGCAGTTCCCTCGTCTATTTCATCAAACATTGCCACATAAATCATTTCAGCCCCACTTACCACTGCTCCGGCAACCTGCTTCCATAAAAATTCACCTTTGTTCCTGGGTATCTTATCGGATATCTCATCATCTTTTAAATTGTACCAGGAGAAGCCGGGAAAAACAGTGGGAGCATAAGATATTCCCTCCGCTTTACACCATTCAACATCTCCCACAATATAATCTTTGCGCCAGGTTTCGTATGTCGATTCCTTATACCTTCCCACCAACCATGGATGGATCACATCTGCCTGCTTTATCACATCATGCAGGGTTGACGCCCCATCCGTATCCGAACCCAGAGTTCTCCATCTCCCGGGTACGCCGAGTTGTACCGAACATCCCCCATACACTGAATCGTTCTTTACAAAATCCATGATGTCCAGTATCTCAGGATAATGACCTGACACCCTTGAACTGAATCCGATCCCCCAAAAAGCAACCAGGGGTTTTTGATTATGAAAAAGATAGGTTGTATTTTCTCCCTGGTTAGTAAGATGCAGATCCCTTACCAGGTGCTTCCAGTCCTCCTTCACAAGCGTGTGCTTGTAGTCTTCCATGCTCCCGAGATCGTACATCATTGAAATTGCCACCTCATATTTATTTGCAGCTTTTATCGCAGATGTAAGCACCTTATCAGCATGTCTTTTCCTGGTTGCATCCGTAAGTACAGAAAAGAATCTTTGCATGAAAACGCCATCAATACCATGCTCCTTCATCCATCTAAAATGTACGTCAACAGTGCTTTCATCGTATGAGGAGAAAACGTAGGCAGGAGATCCATCTGCAAATGTAAAAGGAGTCAGGTATTTGACTTCATACTCATCCATTGCAGGCCAGAAGTCAATGGTGCAACTACCGTCTTCAAACTTTCCGCTTTTGCTGTAGTGAGTCCACTTTCGGTCGGCTCCGTCCCCCTCACAATTAAACCAACCCTGGTATCCTGCCATAGCCAGTCCCTTGTAGGTCATATACTTGCTTTCTGCCGCATGCATGCTCTGAGCTGCAGACCTGCCACAAAGTAACAACAGTACCAATCCTGCAAAAAATAATCTGTTTCTCATATGAAGATTTGATTTCCTGTTTACTTATTTTCCCTGATCCAAAATTTGTTTCATCTCTGTCATCAGCCTGGCTACTATCTCAGGATGTTCTGAATAAACATTGTTTGTCTCGGCAGGATCATCATCAAGGTTATAAAGTTGCCCGGCAGGATCGTCCGGTCCCGGTTCGATATACTTTGGTTTCGAAAATCCTCCAGATCCCAACTGATTGATCAGTTTCCAGTCCCCCGAACGGATCATCATGGCCTGAGAGCTGCCTGAGCTCATAACAATTGGACCTCTAATTGGTAGGTTTTCAGGTTGTTTACCCTTTAGTACCGGTAAAAAACTGTAACTGTCAGGGCCTGCACCCTCAGGAAGGTTGGCACCCGTAACATCAGCAATGGTGGCAAGCAAATCGGTAAAACAAATGGTCTGGTCTGTAACCGCTCCTTCTTTCACCTGATCCGGCCAACGAACTATAAAAGGCATTCGATGTCCGGCTTCCCATGCATCGGCCTTCATGCCCCGCAATCCCCCGGAGGAATCATGACCTAATCGTTCCACGTCGCCATCATACCATACCGGACCATTATCAGATGTAAATACCAGTAATGTATTCTCAGACATGCCAGCCCGGTCAAGTGCATCAAGAACCAGTCTGATTTGAGCATCTACCATCATCAGGAAATCTCCATACATTCCCGCACCGCTCTTCCCCTCAAATTCCGGTGAAGGCAACCATGGTGTATGAGGTGCCGGATAAGCAAGATACAGCATTAGTGGCTTGTCATTATACGTATCCCCTCGGGCATGATCTTCGATTACGTTGACAGCTTCGCTGGTGAAACGGGGCAGAACATCTTTTAGGGCCATTCCGGGTGCAATACCTCCTGCCCTCCAGAAGCTACCCTGTATTGGTGACCATCCCTCTGAGGATTCAGCCTCTATGTGATTGGTAGGGGGGGCCAGGGCATGATCATCCTGAATATAGAAATAGGGTGGGATATCTGTGGATGCCCGCATCCCGAAAAAGCTGTCAAAACCACAATCCACAGGTCCGCCGGGAAGGGGATTCTCATATCCGCTCTCATGAAATCCAAGATGCCATTTTCCAACCATTGCAGTGTGATATCCTTGAGATTTGAGTAAAGAGGCAATGGTCATCTGGTCTTCTTCAATAAGTGGTATTTTACGCCAGAGAGAAATATCGGTTCGAAAAGGATACTGTCCGGTCATAAGGCCGTAACGGGAGGGATGACACAGTGGCCCGGGAGCATGGGCATCGGTGAAACGCATCCCCCCGCTGGCAAGCAGATCAATATTTGGTGTGGGTATCTTTGATTGTGGATTATAGCAACCCGGATCACCATAACCCATATCATCAACGAGAATGATTACAACATTCGGAAGCTCCTCCCGTTCTGTACAAGCTGAGATGGAACCGCCGATGATCATCCATATCATCAGACGAAATATGTTTAACCTCCTGAACTGCATGATTTTTTTTCTAATGAGAATCATCTCTTCTCTTTTTTTATTTAGTTACAATATTGTACTCCTGTATGGTATTCAGTTTCTTAGATCGGGGCTTTACAATTAAAGAATATCGTGACTTTTGCATAATGCTCAAAAAATTAAAATTGAACTATCTCACAACAAGCTGACGAGGTATCAAAACAGCCGAAGCTGTTGTGAGTGTATTTTTTCATATTCATCAAGCCGGCCCTGTGATTGAACATAGGCCTGTATAGTATTTTCATCTCCATGACGCCCAACCGTATTGACATAGTATCCTTTGATCCAGAACTCCCCACCCCAAAGCTGTTCTTTCACTTCCGGGTGAAGCTTGAAAATCTCTATGGCGGTGATGCTCTTGACAGCCTGGATTATCTTGCTTGGACTCATCGTTGGAATACTTTGTATCAAAAAATGAACATGGTCTTTGTCCGTCCCAATTTCAATGAACTCAATCTCATACCGCTTCGATATCTCAAGGCAAATGTCCTTCAATGTCAGGTCAACTGCTTTGCTGAACACAACCCGCCGATATTTGGCCGGACATACAAAGTGGTAGAGAAGTACTGAAACATTGTGACTCTTATGAATAAATTCACTCACATAACAAATGTAATCATCTTCTCGAAGCAGAGCTTCGGGGAACTAACCCCTATAGAGATTAGGATTTCAGAGGAGGGGAGAATTATAAAACAAACACTATCTATTTTAACCAAAGAATACAATCAGGTGATAAATTTTTACTCACTACCAACACCATCATTGTAGTGATAAACCGAACTTGTTCCAACCCCAATTCCGCCCCCAACGTAAATACCTCGTTGTATGTGCCTAGGATACAGCGAGGTATAAATCTTACTTGAGGTCGGTGGCGGAGTGTAAGCTATTGCCTTTTTTAGGTGTACTATTACATTATTATATTTCATTGTGCTGATTTTGTGGAGTTTATAGATCGGCGATCTTCAAAAAATGAGCATTTTATTTGCCCTAAAAAGTATCCTTATACTTTTTTCAACCTACATGTGGATGTTTACTTGCTTTAAATATTTCTTTTGCGAACAGTGCCGGATTTCGGTACCGACTGTATAAAAAATATCGCAATAAATTTTGAGTATTTTATTCACTTATTTATCTTTTTTTGATATATTTATGCATATTTTACTCGCATGGGCGGTAGCAAAACAAATAACTACCTGTTAACCTGGATAGAACAATTGCAATCCAGAGGAATAATATCTTTCAGTCACGATGATCTCATCACTAACTTTCCTGAACGATCTGAGCATGCTATAATTCAAACTTTATCAAGATTATCTCAAAGAGGAAGGGTGGTACCCATTTACAAAGGTTTCTACTTGATTGTACCTGCAGAATACGCTGCGATGGAAATATTACCACCCATATTATTCATTGATTATCTTATGGAATTCCTCTCAAAACCATACTATGTTGGACTATTAAGTGCAGCCGCATTATATGGTGCAGCGCATCAACAGCCTCAGGAATTCTTTGTAATAATAAATACGAAACAACTTGCTACCCGGAAAAAAGGAGTAACAATCAATTATGTAATCAAGAAGACGATTCCGGTAAAATTCCTGAACAAGAGGAAAACAGAAACCGGATATGTTAAAGTCTCCTCTCCGGAACTAACCGCATTTGACCTGATTTATTACAGTAATAGAATTGGCGGCATAAACAGAACCAGCACTGTACTGAATGAGCTGGCGGAAACCATGCAACCAGACCTTATTGAACCTGAGTTAGTTCAATCATTTTCAGTAGCCACAATTCAGAGACTCGGCTATATTCTTGAATATTCTTTAAAAGAAGAGCATTTGGCGGAAAAACTCTTGGAAGTATCTAAGGGACTCGATCTACATTTTTACCGTCAGCCTTTAAGCACTGGCCAAAAAAGAGCTGGGTATGAGACCGATCCCAAGTGGAAAATTATCATTAATACTGAAATTGAGATTGATGAATGATACCAATAACTGATATAAGAGCCTGGAGAAATGTGGTTCCTTGGAAAAATGATGAGCAAGTTGAACAAGATCTGGTAATCAGCAGATCATTGGTCGAAATCTATTCGGATAAGTACCTTTCTGAAAATTTGGCTTTTCGAGGAGGAACAGCTCTGCATAAATTATTCTTCACATCACAACCCAGATATTCAGAAGATATTGATCTGGTCCAGAAGGATGCAGGACCTATCAGGAAAATAATTTCAGGATTAAGAACCGCCCTAGCTTTTCTGGGTGAACCGAAAGTAAAACAGAAGGCAAACAACAATACCTTGATATTCCGATTCGACTCTGAAAACATTACACCTGTACCTCTTAGATTAAAAGTGGAAGTTAACTGCCGAGAGCATTTCTCAGTACTTGGTTACAAGGAAAGCACTTTTTCTGTAGATACTAGATGGTTCAAAGGCACCGCTAACATTCAAACCTATGAAATTGAGGAATTGTTGGGAACGAAGTTAAGGGCACTTTATCAGCGGAAAAAAGGCAGGGATCTGTACGATTTGTACAAGGCAATTATCCTTTCTAACCCAGATCCTAAAAAAGTATTGGCCTGCTATGCATCTTACATGGATTTTAGTAAAGTGACATCACCCACCAGAAAGCAATTCGCAAACAATCTAAAGGATAAGCTACAGGACAAGGTTTTTATCGGTGACACAGCATCACTTCTTAGGCCTGGAGAAAACTATGATGCACAGGAGGCATTCAATGTAGTGAATGAAACATTGCTGGAAAAACTCTAATATCGAAATCGCTTTGTCCTAAATAAAACAGCTAACCTGCTACTTATAAGCTGATTAACTGCTTCAGAGGTCGGTAGCGGAGTGTAACTTCTTACACTTTTTTAATTAAAAAGAGTATTTACTTACCTATATCGTTGAAAATCAGTCTATATTACTATTCTTAATTAAGAATATATGTAATTAGTTTGCCCCAAAATGTATTTGCTTACTCTTTAAATCCTCATAAAAGGTAATCTATTATATTTTATGGTTATTGAAGTAAAATGAATTCTTTTTTAATTCGAAAATTCAAGTGGGGATATGATTAAAAAATCAGGTGAATAACCAGGAATAAGGCAATTACATTTATACATACATTAGCATCAACTTTAAAAAAGCAATAAATGAGAATATTCTATTTGTTAGTACTACTCACTTTTTGTTTACAATGTGGACGAAAGGAAATGAGTATGCCGCTTTTGGCAGTTTCAGAAAATCAGCGCTTTTTAATAACTGAGAACGGTGAACCTTTCTTTTGGTTAGGAGATACGGGATGGTTACTCTTCTCAAAACTAGATCGCAATGAAGCAGAGAAATACTTGGACAATCGTATAGAAAAAGGTTTCAATGTAATCCAGGTTATGGTACTGCACCAATTGGAGCTCTCAAATATTTACGGAGATTCGGCTTTGATTCAGGGAGATATAACCCTCCCAAAGACCACAGAAGGCAATTCGTTTGAAAACTCAAATGAATACGACTATTGGGATCATGTTGATTATATTATTGAACTTGCTGAGAAGAAAGGACTTTATATGGCAATGGTGCCCATTTGGGGATCAAATGTTAGAGGAGGAGGCGTTAGTATATCTCAAGCTGACAAATATGCTATCTGGTTGGCACAGCGGTATGCAAATAATTCGAATATCATTTGGTTAAATGGTGGTGATACAAGAGGTAGCAAAAACACTGCAATCTGGAATATTATTGGTCAGCGAATCAGGGAAAATGCCCCGAACCATTTGATTACATTCCATCCTTTTGGCAGAACGAAATCTTCAAGTTGGTTCCATGAAGCAGATTGGCTAGATTTCAATATGTTTCAATCGGGACACAGGCGCTACGACCAGGATGATACAGAGCTTTCCTACGGTCAGGATAACTGGAAATATGTCCGTGACGATTATGCACTCAACCCTATAAAGCCCACCATTGATGGAGAACCATCTTACGAGGGAATTCCTCAGGGATTGCACGATCCTTCAGAACCATACTGGGATGCAAATGATGTGAGACGATATGCATACTGGTCAGTTTTTGCGGGAGCCTTTGGTTTCACATACGGTCACAGTGCAGTTATGCAAATGCACAAGCCAGGAAATCTGTCTCCATCATATGGTGTACGCGAATATTGGACAGAAGCACTTAACGCTACCGGAGCAACACAAATGAAATACCTCAAAAATCTGGTACTTTCAAAACCTTTCTTCGATAGAATTCCAGATCAATCATTGATTGCAACAGGGCAGGGAGATCGTTATGATTATCAGGTAGCAACGCGTGGAAATGATTATGCCTTTGTTTACACCTACAATGTTCGTGAAATACAAGTAGCTATGGGGAAAATCGAAGGTTTAAAAATAACAGCCTCCTGGTATAATCCACGCAATGGTCAATCTATTATAATTGATGAATTTGAAAACAGGGGAACCAGATCTTTTAATCCTCCAGGGGAAATACAGGATGGTGGTGATTGGGTTTTGGTATTGGAATCCGTTAAATAGGAACCTCAATATCTAATGATCCCTGTTTTATTTACTTAAAACTAATCATTGAGATCTTTGGATTTTAGCAGAAGCTAGCCTAAAGGTTAGCGGCAATAAAACCAAATCTGCTTCTGCAAATAATATGATAAATTTGTATTGATTCTTTTTCCATACTTACCTAGTAAATCAATAATGAAAACTTTTTTAGCCTTTGTGCTAATTTATTTGATACTCAGTTGCAGTTCCCTTTTTGCCCAAACAATACAAAAAACAGGTTCCCATTCAGCTAAACTGAAACCTCGAATGGTTGTGTTAACTGATATTTCTTCCTGGGAACCAGATGACCACGAATCACTGATTCGTCTGATGGTTCACGCTGATATGTATGAAATTGAAGGAATTGTAATCACGACTGGCTGGAGTATGGATAACGTTAATAATCATAAGCAATTTATAGATATCGCGACTGGAGTGATCGATGCTTACGAAAAGGATTTACCCAACCTTTTGAAGCGCTCAAACCAGACCGGATTTGCACAGGATAATGGTAAGCAGGAAATTGGGTATTGGCCTAGTGCTTATTATTTGCGGGATCGCACGATGTTTGGAAGCATGCGCCGGGGAATGAGTTTTATTGGTACAGGAAATAATTCAGACGGTAGTGATCTTATAATAAAATTGGCTGACGAAGATGATGATCGCCCCATTTATGTAAGCTTTTGGGGTGGAGGTAATACCCTTGCTCAATCAATTTGGAAGGTACAGCAAACTAGAAGTGAATCAGAACTAGAAGAATTCTTGAATAAAGTCCGCGTTTATGCAATAACCGATCAAGACAGAGGGCAAAAAACCACTTTTGAAATCAGTTCTCATCAATGGATGCGTCTTGAATTTGCTGATGATCTTTTTTTTATCTGGGATGAATGTGCCTGGAAGTATCAGAATGGTACAGGGAAAAACAACTGGTCTGAGTATGCAACTCATATCCAGAATCACGGAAACCTTGGCAGTCAGTATCCAAAATACGTCTGGGGTGTTGAAGGTGACACACCCTCTTTTTTGCATATTATGCCGAACGGACTCAACAATCCTGATATACCAAACCAGGCTGGTTGGGGCGGATATTCTGAATGGGGTAACGGACCAGACAACAATGGCTATTCATATGTAAATAATTCATCAAATGCATATAATCTATGTAGGAAATATGAAGACCGCTTTTATGCTGCGACATTTAATAATTTTGCAGCCCGAATGGACTGGGCAAAAGACGGTATAGGCAACCGAAATCCGAATGTTGTCATTGATGGCAACGTCGGTATAGAAATCATTACGAAAACACCACAGGCAGGTGCTACTGTTATCCTTGATGCATCAGCTACCTCTGACCCTGATGGGGATTCTATAACTTACAAATGGTGGGTTCAACCCGAAGCAGGTACATTTACTGATATAGTTGCCATCTCAAACAGTAACTCGAGTAAAGCCACTATAGTGGTGCCGTCCAATTCTTTAGGGAAGAGCTTTCATGTGATTTGCGAGGTTACAGATAACGGTACACATAACCTGACCAGTTATCGCAGGATAATCTTTGAACCGACGGACAAAATGAATTAGAACATCATGAGTGTGGAGCTTTAGGAAGTTGTTACGAATTGTATAAAACAGATTTTGCTATACTTAAGTAGCGAGGATAAGGGAACACTATCAGTATTGAGATATAAAAGAGTAATCGTGACGATAATACCAAAACAAATGAATATTAGAAATTTAGCGATCAGCCTAAAAAAGTATTGTTATTTAGTAATTCTGATTACAATATCAACTTCTTGTGTTAGTAAGGACAACAAATCCACAGTGGATACCAAACCACGGATAATTGTGACTTCGGATGGAGAAATAGATGATGAATGTTCCATGGTAAGGTTTTTATTATATGCCAACGAATGGGATATAGAGGGTATAGTTACATCAAGTTCACAATACCATTGGCATGGACATAGTTGGGCAGGCGATGATTGGCTTGATCCATATCTTGAGGCTTATACGGATGTTTATCCAAACCTGATCAAACACAGTAAGGAGTACCCCACACCAGATTATTTAAAATCAATTGCCTTCCTTGGGAATGTCGAAACCGAAGGCGAAATGGATTCCATCACTCCGGGATCGCAACATATTGTACAAGTCCTTCTGGATGAATCAGATGACCAACCCATCTGGATTCAGGCATGGGGTGGCACAAACACCATTGCGAGAGCCCTGAAAACCATCAAAGAGGAGCATCCGGAAAAAATGGAATATGTTGCTAATAAACTACGCTTTTTCTTTATCTGGGAACAAGATTCTACTTACCAGGCTTACATTCGCCCTCATTGGGGAAACTATAATATCCCTACAATAATCAGCGACCAGTTCTTGGCCATCGCTTACGAATGGGATAAAATCTTACCGGCAGATAAACAAGAATACTTTACCGGCGACTGGATGAAATCACACATTCTGGAAGGTCATGGTCCGCTCTGTTCGCTCTACAAGGCACACAAGGATGGAGATAGGGGGGGATTTGAAGAAGGGGATTTCAGATCGGAAGGTGACTCACCAGCATTTATTCATAGTATCAACACCGGATTACGAAATATGGAATCTCCAGCCTATGGAGGATGGAGTGGCCGCTACACGAAAGTCAGAGAGAATACATGGCTTGACCCTGTTCCTGAACCTAATTATACTTATCCTGAAGGAAGATGGTACACAGCAACAGCATGGGGGCGAAATTATATGCGCAATGAATATCCTGAGAATCTAGATTTAATGAAGGAGTATTTTAAACCTATTGCCCGTTGGACTGATGCTTTTCAGAACGATTTCGCTGCCCGAGCCGACTGGTGTGTTAAATCTTATGATGAAACTAACCATCCTCCTGTTGTCAAACTGGCCCACGATCTGGACATATCTGCAAAACCTGGCAGCAAAATTCGTCTGAGCACTGAAAGTACTTATGATCCTGATGGTGATGAACTCAGCTATTCCTGGTGGCAATACCAGGAAGTAGGTACATACCCAGGAAGTGTAACAATTGAAAATTCAACAGCTCAAGAAGCTTCGTTCACCGTTCCTGCTGATGCGAAAAAAGGACAAAGCATTCATATAATTTGTGAGGTGAAAGATAGTGGTACTCCGCAATTAACCCGCTACAAACGTGCAATCATTGAAGTAAAGCCGTAAAATCAACATAAAAAAATGAGAAAATCACTTTTAGTTATAATATTATGCCTTATTGGGTTTAATATTTATGCTCAACAACTTGCATTCCCTACTGCTGAAGGATATGGAAAATATTCAAATGGAGGACGTGGCGGCGCTGTATATGAAGTCACGAATCTCGATGACTCCGGTGAAGGAAGCCTTCGTGCTGCAGTTGAAGCATCCGAGCCACGAACAGTAGTTTTCAGGATATCAGGGAATATAGAGCTCAATAGTCCATTGAGAATTAAACATCCATTTATAACCATTGCCGGTCAAACCGCACCAGGTGATGGTATCTGCATTAAAAAATACCCTCTAAGTATTGAGGCTGATCATGTTATCATCAGGCACCTGAGAGTAAGGTTTGGAAATGAATCTGGAGATGATTCTGATGCTGTGTCCAGCAGATATACCAAACATATTATTTTAGACCACATTTCGGCAAGTTGGAGTGTTGATGAAACCATGTCGATTTACCATTGTGATAGTATAACCGTACAATGGTGTATTGTTTCTGAAAGCATGTTCAATTCAAACCATACAAAAGGATCACATGGATTTGGGGGTATCTGGGGGGCAAACTATAGCACATATCACCACAATCTCATAGCTCATCATGCCAGCCGCAATCCCCGAATGGCATCGGGTTCCGGTTATACCGATTACAGAAATAACGTCCTTTACAATTGGGGATATAACAGCTGCTATGGTGGAGAAAACCAACAAGTTGGTAGTTCTAAATTTGTTTTTTCGAAATTTAACATTGTAGCAAATTATTACAAACCTGGGCCGGCAACTGAACCTGGTGAAATATCATTTCGCATAGCAAATCCTTCTATGCGTAACGATAAATCTGATTTTGGGAAATGGTATATTGCCAATAATGTTATAGCAGGTAATAACAAGGTAACAGCCGATAACTGGAATGGAGGGGTACAACCTAATGGGGGCAAAGAGAACCTACAATTCGTGAAGCTTGAAGAACCCTGGCCATCCATGTCTATCAAGCATCAGACTGCAATGGAAGCCTATCATTCAGTTCTTAAAAACGCTGGAGCAAATCTACCTAAAAGAGATCCTATAGATACTCGTATTATTAAAGAAACTAAAGGTGGATATGCTACCTATGAAGGCAATGCCTACAAGCAAAATAGGTCAGTAGCAGATTCATCCAAAAAATGTGGTATTATAGACTCACAAATAGATGTTGGTGGCTGGCCGAAACTGAAAAGCACACCCGCCCCCACTGATACCGACCATGATGGTATGCCTGATGATTGGGAAAATAAAAATAAGCTCAATAAAGAGAATCCTGATGATAGAAATATTGTGGATTCAGATGGCTATACTATGCTGGAAAAATGTTTAAATAACATCAAATAATGCGCGACGGAAATTTCCTTATAAAAGTTTTATTATTTTGCACCCAATAAGTCCTCGAAGAAACTAAACTCACTGATTATCAGCGGGTTTAGTGTATTAAAAGAGGTCGGTAGCGGAGTGTAACCTATTGCCTTTTTTAGGTATCTTTTTACTCTTTCTAATTACATCAAGCTGATAACGTGCTATTTATGGATACTATGTTCTGAAAAAACATGCATTTTATTTGCCCCAAAAAGTATCTGTTTGCTTTTTTGCCAAACATACAGGGTAATGGCTTACTGAACCTGTCAAATTTCATTAACCAACCTAAGTAATATATCTTTTGGTTTCTCGTATCTTCCAGATCCTTTTGAAGATATGAGTAAATCACTGAGGGAATCTTCAATCTCACTGTAGTTGATATCCTCATAAGTTTCAGTGATCGCGATGCTATATTCAATGGCGTATTTCAACTGGGTCATATGTGACAACATGCTCCGGCTATTGGTAGTGTATATCTCAGGTTTGATATACAACTGAAATTGGAATACAAGTTTTGAAAAACCAAGCCTTCCGAGAAGCCGTCCAACACGGTCCGGAAATACCTGAAGTGCTTTATTCAATGATTTGCCGGGGCATAGTATAGAAAGCTTTGTTGAAGTGTGAAGGAAATGAATCAACATCTTTCCCTGTTTTCCTGTAGAAACCAATCCTGCATACCATTCTCCGGGCAAAGGAGTATCTGATTCATGCAGATTCTTTTCCGGTTTTATGCCCGATGTATTCAGAAGTTTCTTGGTTGCTCTGATAATCATTTCTACTGTCCTATTTTACTGTTCCAATATTCAACATAAACTTCATAGGCTTTTCTGCTGGTAAGGAATCTGATGTGTTGATGAACATTCAGTTTATAAGCCTGTATGGTTTCAATTCCCAGCCTATAGGCTTTCTCAACCCGGTGCTGACCATCAATCAAGTTAAACCGTGAGGGAGCAATTTCTGCTAATATAACAGGTTTAGAGATATCAACGGAATCCACATGTGATTCATTTATAGACAGGAATTTATGGAGGCCTTTTACAGCCATTTCTTCAGGAACTAAGACTTCAGGATTATCTATTATATACTCTGCCATCTTAGTGATATTGAACACGAATATGCCATTTGGATAGAATTCATCACCGTCTGATTCAGGACATGGGGTAAAATTTTTATCGAATGTAAGCTTCGTTTTCATTTTTCCTTTTGTACTCGAATTCTCTTGAATAGGAATTAAAAATAGAATATATTGTTATTGATCCAAAGTGGTTATATCCGCAATACCTTTAAGCATATGAGAAATTAAGCTTTTTGAATAGTCAATTGTTTCATATGATTCACTGGCAAACAATTCTGCCAGGTTATTGCTTTCAGCAAGTCCATTTTCGAGAATTCCTTTTATCCGTTCAATCAGCTTGGGATTTTCCGAAATAATCTTTCCTATCTCCCTCCCCAGGAATTGTGATGCAATTTCATCCAACTCAATATCATCTGTAAATATATCATTGTGGTGTTCAAATATTTCCTCATAATTCATATGGAAATAATTCTTGATTATCTCAGCAATGTCGTCAATATCATCTCTGCGCACCTCTGGCCTGTCATCCCAGGCAATCAATTTCAAAATGACTATTCCAGGTAATGTGCAAACTTTGAATCGTTGGTTTTCTGTTTCAATCTCTTCTGAGGCTTGCTCAAACACTTCCCTAAAACCCTCAACATTCATGCTGGTAAAACCCGTTCCCTTAACAGTTGCAATCCCTTCACGCTCAAGATCACCAAATGGTATTAAGTCAACTTGGGTTTGATCCTTCCAGATTAGAACAAATTCATTCTCTTTATAGGGCACGAATCCCTCGATATCAATTAAATAGCTTTTAAGGTCATCAAATGTATTGGTATCCTTAATCATTATGCCAAAGTCAATGTCGCTTGTCGCTCTTTTTGGTGGGAGGTCATGAACACCTCTCATCCAAACATCCCTTGCAGTAGCACCAACAAGGTAGAAGTTGATTCCAAATTTTACAAATCCACGTTCAAGTGCCAGGAATATTTCTTTGTGACTACCCTCATCACGTATTTTGTAAAAAGGTATTTTCAATAAGTTGCTCATAAATTTTCTGTGCTGTTTCTATACATCTTTTTTTCCCGGTGTCCAATAAATCTGCGTAAGCAATTACAGGTGGTACAACATTTTTATGTGGCTCCCTTTCCTTCCAAAATTTTTTATAAACAATCACGTTACCGTCCAGATCAGGAATAAGCCTGTAATTTTTAATTAGATCTACCTTTTTTTCATCTGTATAAAGTGTTAAATATTCCGGTTGCAGAAATTTTGTATAAACATTACCTGCTGGCTCTCCACCCCATTGGGTTTGGTTTTTTTTCAGGTTAATATTCTTCCATTCCAGAACATCTTGTGGATTGTTGAATTTGAAATTGCCAACCTTTAAAGCGGGTTTAAGCTTTTCATTATAAGCAGTAATCCATTTTTGTAATAACTGTTCTTTATTTGTTAGTTTTAATTCCTTCTCATTAAGTTTTAAAGCAAATCCCTCTTCGATTAGTCCTGCGAGTATAAGTTTTACATTTCCATGTGCTATACCTGCGTTTTTCGCGATCTCACGATAGGTATCATTTATATCATTTTCATTTGTCAAAAACAGAAGTAATGCCTTTAGGCCAGCTTTCGTAAACGCTCTTCCATACTTCTCTTGTTGAAGATATTTCTTTCGTTTTCCTTCAACTTTTAATAAAATATTGTCAGCTTCAATATTTATGTTCCCATCCATTTCAATATAAGCTATTCCTTGCTCTACAAGTGTATTTTTAATTTTCGGAAATAACATCTCTGCTATAACCATGATGGGATAATACTCCTCTTTCAGTTTAAAAATATTTGGAAGCTGATACTCTCGAAGTTCCCTCTTGACTTCAACATAGAATTCCTGAGTATGACCTTTATAGTCAAGCTTTATCATCCCATCGATTCCCTGCATACTCAGATCTTCCCAGAAAGCATCTACTTTATGTTCCTTGAGTATTTCGCTAATAGCCGTGTGTATTAGATTATCTTTCATGTTGTTCAATATTAACGGATGTGCACGTTACGTGGACAAACAAATATATTGAACAATGTTAAAAAAAACAAGAAAATGTATGAATAAAGGTTTACAATCCTAATAAATAAAACCCCATGAAGTGGGTAGATTGGTGGTTATTGATGATCAACCTTAGAAATGACAAAAATTACCTTCACATGATTTGCAGTAGTATCAATTAAACTGCTCAAAAAACAAACAGCTAACACGCTGCTATATAGCGTATTAACTGTTTTTGAGGTCGGTAGCGGATTCGAACCGCTGTAACTGGTTTTGCAGACCAGCGCCTAGCCACTCGGCAAACC
>Ga0209013_10001781_pt1 | contig 19848 bp, 17 predicted proteins | sample Cruoilmetagenom2_FD_187291 | JGI IMG/M metagenome (GOLD analysis project Ga0209013, IMG submission 187291) | Oil polluted marine microbial communities from Coal Oil Point, Santa Barbara, California, USA - Sample 2 (SPAdes) (version 2) | ecosystem: Environmental > Aquatic > Marine > Oil seeps ...
GCCGATAAGAATGATCTCTTCACTGGTATATCCATGTGCTTGTGCACTCATGATCGGTTCATCATCTTCGTAGATCTCGTCTTCAAGGTTATCTTCTCCTGCGATAGAGTCCCATGAATTTACGGAAACACCATTGGTCCCATGACACTGTGCACATTGTGAACCTAAAAGTCTTCCTGCATTTTCTGTGTAAGCAGTCGATAGAACTATATCTGTATTGGATTCATCATCATCTTTTTCATCCTCATCCTTTTCATCCTCTTCATCTTCATCTTCCTCTTCATCTTCTTCATCTTCTTCATCTTCTTCATCTTTTTCAGTTTTATCTTCATCTTTTTCATCTTCATAATATTTAGTATAAAAACTAACTCTTTCAGAATCGCTTTCACTATCAGATGCATATGCAGTTAATGTTCCACCTAACAGCAGTGCAGAGACTAAAGCTGAAAGTTTCCATGATGTTGTGTTCATTATCTATCCTTTTTATTTGGTATAAAGTAGTGTATCGTCAATAGTGTTACCTATGTGTAATCAAAGTATTAGCGATTTGTTAGCTATTTTTATGATATACATTTTCATAAGCACTCCATATTAATGAAGACATAAATGATACAGGTAACTGTACTATTTTCATTTTTAATCCCTTTATACATATTAAATTAGTTGCTGTGAAAATAAGTATGATACATATACACAAACAACAACGATTGTTTATCCGTAAACAAACTATCTCCATATAAAATATTAGTATGACAAACACTTTCCTGTGCTCATTGTAACGGTTATAGTGTTAGCGAAGTGTTATTTAGAGGCTATTGTTTTATAGGAAGGGAAGCGCATAGATGGTTAATTCCATCTGCGCTTATGAAAGTAGTAAGGATGTATATTTAGATTATGAATTATCGTCTTCACTATCATCGTCATCATCGCTGTGGTCATCATCATCATTATCATCGTCGTCATGATCGTCATCGTCATGATCATCATCATGGTCATCGTCATGATCATCGTCATAATAATCATCATCATGGTCATAATCGTCATCATGAATATTATCTATGCCATCATCGTCATAATCTTCATAGGCATTTACGATATTATCATCATCGTCGTCATCATAACTGTCAACAAGGTCATTGTTATTATCATCTTGTACAGGATCATCATTAATACTCGCACCATTTGGATCTATTATCAGTTCTGTATCAACAACATGATCACCATCTTTATCATCTGCATTTTCATATTCTATCTCAAGTGGGATATTCCCTAAGTTAATATCTTGGTTAAGTACAATCGTTGAACCATTAGTAAAACCTATTGGTGTAATAATACGATTAGCCGGATCATTTTCATTGGTAGTCATTACCAATCTACAATTTGTATTTGTAGGTACTTCAATTTCAAACGGGTGTTCCGTAGTACCATTTTGGACTGAAGATACTTGCGAATAATATCCATTATCACAAAATGCCTCGATCAATGTACCAGGAACTGTTCCAGATAGTGTTGCAGTGCTTGTAGATGTTGGTTCCGAAGAGCTTCCACCCCCACATCCGACTATTAATAGGGATGCTGCTACTATGCTTAATCCTATAAAACTTCTTTTCATTACTTGTCCTTTTTGAGTTATATTAAAATTATAAACTAATAAGTGTTAGCAAAGTGTTAGCAACATAATTGAATATTAAGTAGTTGAACACTTTCCAGACTCTTACAACTATAGAGTAATAAAGTCAGGAAAAGCCTTTTCTCTTCCCTGCTCTCTTAAATCACGAATCAAAAAATGGAAATAATAATTCCATTTGTTCATCATTCAGAATTTCAACTGTATCCGCTATACATTTCAAATGTGCTCTGGTTGCTTCTGATTTTAGCCCTGCTACTTCGTCTATCTTACCATTGGCACTTTTTAGATCATCACCATCTACCACAATTTCAATGATCTCTGCTTCGAGTACTTTGATCTTCTTTTTTATGCTTTTTACTGTAGTTATGGTCTCTTTACGAACAACAAGTAGTTTCTTTTTTTGTTCTGCATTTAAAGCAAGTGTACCTTTGTCCCAATTTTCCACAAGTACTTTTGTCATATGTGGAAGAGCCCTACTGTTAAGAAGAAATGGTGAGTTGATCAGTGCATTCATCTTTCCATTTGTTTGCATCTCTTTGATCAAAGCAACAAACTCAGGGCTTGGGAAATTTTCTATCATATGATCTGCAATGGCAGATAGTTCTTCTTCGGTTATCTTACCTTTAAGTGATGGCATCACACCAAATTTTTGCACTTTGTCTGATTCACATACAGACTTGGATACTTTAGGATTCAATGCATAATCCATAATGAATGCTTTGATCTTGTTTTTATCATCCATACTTAAGTTGATATGAAACATTACAGCTTCCATAGCAGGTGCTTTCATAGTAGGTATCATAGTAGGGTTAGGGAGAGTTAAAATGTGACATGAGGCACATTTCGTTTTCATCAGTTCTGCTCCTGATGATGCGAATATCATACTGCTGACAAAAGATAAAAGTAATAACGTTTTTTTCATGATAATTAATTCCTTAATAAATAGTGCATAGATTATATTATTTTAATGTTAATTAACTATGAATTTATTTTGTATATATTTATTAATTACATCAATATATTTTATAGGTTAAGTAAAAATTAATTAACAATTCATATACAGTTGATATTGTAAATATATAATGAAGTGTTCATTTTTTATAAAAAAAACTTATGGAGGGTAATATGAATAAGAAAAGTAAGGTAGTACTTCTAAGTGCAGTACTCGCAACTGAGCTTGTATTTGCAGGCGGAGATGTTAATCCAAAGGCGGAGGCTGATTTAACAGCCCCAGTGTTTACAGAAGCACCATATAAATATGTTAAAAAACCTATCACAGTGGATGATGGTAGTTTTCATGGTTATTTAAGAGCACACCATATCTTTAATGGTACTGACAATGGTTATGACAAGGTAACTGGTAGTACTTTAGGTTTGGGACTAGGGTATGGACTGGAAGTTGCTTCAGGACTTAAAATAGGTGCAGAGTTTTATGGTGCAATGGATTCTGGTCTCACAGATACAGATGAGGCACTTATCGCATACGGTCAATTTATGAATACTGTTAAAAGTCCAAATGAATTGGATGCAGGGTATTCATGGGGTGCACATATCAGATATGAAGGTGAAGGTTTCAAGGCACAGGTTGCAAGAAGTCAATACAAGTCTCCTTTGACAAATATCGTCCAGATCACTCACGTTCCAAACATGTATGAGTATGCAAGACTTGATGGAAAAGTTTTAGGTGGTAACGCGTCAATCGGTTTCATCTCTAAAATGGCATATGGTTCAAGATCTGCAGCTGACTGGGGACTCATCGGTGAATTTACAGGAACAGCAGGTATGCTCAATAAGCCGTTTGACACAGATGGTCCTGGTTCAAGTCCATACTTGAAGCGTGGTACATACTATAGTATAGAAGATACACTTACACCTGGAACGACTAGTTCAGACGGTATCCTTCAAGTTGGATACGAAAAAAAGAAAGGACTGTGGGACTTCAGTGTATGGGATCAGTATGTTGATGATGTTGCAAACAACATTTACGCACAAGGTACATATAAATGGCCATTAGGACCAGGGAAAGCAGTTAAATTATCTGGGCATGTATGGAATCAGAATATTGATAATTCTAACTATGATGCCAAATATGGTGGAACACTGCTTGGTGCACAGGCTTTACTCAAATGGGGAAAATTTGTTGGTAAACTGGCATATGAGACAAAAGATGATGGTGGTCTACTTAATGCTTGGGGAGCAAACCCGGGGTACACTTCCACTATCTTCTCTAGAAATCAATACCGTTCAAACGTAGATGCTTACAAAGCAACACTTGTGTGGATGCCAATGAAAGGTCTTAAGTTTGTAGCTGGATATGCAAACTATGGTATGTCTGATATGAAAACAGGTGGTAATATCAAAGCCTCACCAGTTGATGATGCAGATGAGCTAGACTTAGTTGTTGTCTATAAACCTAGACCTGATCTTTCATTTAAGCTCTTTAATGCAAATCGTACATCAGAATATAATGGTGCAGGTGGAAAAGAGAGAACACAAAATCATACACGTTTGATCATGAACTTTGCTTTCTAGCATATAAACAAGAAAAAATAAAGGAGAAGAAATGAAAAAGTTTTTACTATTCATTGCATTAACTGGTCTAGCAATAGCTGCAAATATGCATTTTGAGAAAAACCAAAAATGTTCAGAGTGTCATCCTGCTATTTATAAGGAATATAAACAGTCTCAACATGGTAAAGCTACGGTCTTTAAAGACCCTATCCACGGTGCAGTCTATGACTTGCACCCTATGAAGTGGAAAAAAGAGAAGTACCGTTGTGGTGCTTGTCATACACCAACAGCAGATAATTTGAGTGCATTACTTAAAGCAAACAACGGTGTAATTCCAGATGCTGATAATGAAACACAAAATGAAGCGATCGCTTGTGCGTATTGTCACAGAATCGAAGATACTAAGCCTGGAAAAGCATTTTATCAAAATGTTGTTTCTAAAGAAGGTAAAGTGTATTTTTCTAACAAATCTAATCCTGGTACTTCACCTTTCCATGGTATAAAAACCAAAAAAAGTATCTATAAAAATGGTAAAATGTGTATGGGTTGTCACACAAGCAAGTCAAACAAAAAAGGTTTTGACGTATGTGAAACAGATGTCAATCAAAAGGCTCCAAAGAAAAACTGTATAGAGTGTCACATGCATAAAGTAGATGGTGCACCATCAACAATGAGTACTGCTAAAGAACATACATTCCACGGATTCCCTGGGCTACATGGTGATCTAACAAATCTTTCTCAATACGTTGGTATGGATATATCTACTAAAGATGATAATAAGATGTTCACAGTAACAATTGACCATGATGTACCACATTCAAGTCTTTTACATCCATTACGTATGGGTAAACTTGAGGTAAGTGTTAATAGTGGTGGTAAAGTCACTAAAATGCAAACAAGAAAACTAATTAAAGTGATTGGAAGTAAAGAAGGTGCATCACCATCTCCAACACCACCATGGTTAGCAACTCAGATCATCAAAGATACGAGAATACCAGCAAATGCTTCTAAAGCATATCCATATTCTTGGGAATTAAAAAGCGGCGATGTGATTACTGCGAAGTTTGGTTATCTATTGGTTAAGCCAAAAGCGTTGAAGAAATTTAATTTGCAAGATAACAAAGAGGCAACGAAATTCAGAATTATTAAAGAGCAGTCGTTTACAGTAGAATAATGTAAACCAATTACAGAAGTCACAAACATTCAGTTTGTGACTTCTTATCTACACTATCCGCAATAGCATCCATCTGCACTATAACCATCATCTACATCTTCAAGCCATTCAGTAGTACTACCTTTTAATGCTTCATCAGCAACAATCATAGTCGGAGCACCTAATAGTAAAAGTATTGCAAATAAACTTATTATTTTTTTTGTCATGTTATATCCTTTTGTTGTTGTAACATAAGCAGTATACATAACCTTAACTTAATTTAAACATAATACAAACTAATATTAATAGAGCTTACAGTTTTGCATAGAAGTACACTATAGGTTAAAAAAACTTATACTAATAGTATAACTTTGAAAAAAATAAATAAAGGGGAGTATATAATGTAAGGGGTACCCACACAGGTATATGTGTGAGTAAAATATTTTAGAGTTGTGGACCTGCTGATGCGTAGTCAAACTCTCCGCCGTTACCATCATAACGACGGAAATTTTCTTGGAACATAACTGCAAGCTTAGCAAGCATAGCATCATATTTGCCTTTATCTTCCCATGTACCTCTTGGGTTAAGAACAGCATTGTCTTTTACCCCGTCAAGTGTTTTAGGGATCTCAAGATTAAAGAGTGGCAGTGTGTCAAATTCAGCATCGTTAATAGAACCATTTAAAATACCATCAATACATGCTCTCGTGTCTTTAATACTCATACGTTTACCTGTACCGTATGGACCACCTGTCCAACCTGTATTTACAAGGTAAACATTTACACCATGTTCGTCTATCTTCTCACCAAGCAATTTTGCATATGCCGTTGGGTGCAAGGGTAAGAATGCCTCACCAAAACATGCTGAGAATGTTGCAACAGGTTCGGTTATACCTCTTTCAGTTCCTGCTACCTTAGCAGTATATCCTGAAAGGAAGTAGTACATTGCCTGCTCTTTGGTTAGCTTAGATACTGGAGGTAAAACACCGAATGCATCTGCTGAAAGGAAGATGATGTTACTTGGGTGACCTGCTTGCAAGTCTTCTTTATGATTTACAATGTGTTCTATAGGGTAAGAAACACGTGTATTCTCAGTTTTAGAACCATCTTCATAATCTACAAGACCATGATCATTAGCAACAACATTTTCTAAAAGTGCATCTTTTACGATAGCACCAAAGATCTCAGGTTCAGACTTAGGGTCAAGATTGATCACTTTTGCGTAACATCCACCCTCAAAGTTGAAAACACCATGGTCATCCCAACCATGTTCATCATCACCGATAAGTGCACGTTTTGGATCTGTAGAGAGTGTTGTCTTACCTGTCCCAGATAGTCCAAAGAAAAGACATACATCATCTTTATCACCAACATTTGCAGAACAATGCATGGAGAGTTTACCCTCAAGTGGCAACCAGTAGTTCATCATGGAGAAGATACCTTTTTTCATCTCTCCTCCATACCATGTACCACCGATGATAGAAACATTTTCCTCTACATTAAAAAGTACATAAACATCAGAATTCATGCCATGTTCTTTATACTTTTCATTTACAGTTTTACATGCATTGTATACTGTAAATTCCGGTTCAAATCTTTCTAACTCAGCCTCTGTTGGACGTATGAACATATTTTTAACAAAATGTGCCTGCCATGCCACTTCAGAGATGAAACGTACGGAACGCTTACTCGCTGCAGAAGCTCCTGCATATACATCTGTTACATAGATATTTTTACCCGAAAGTTGTGTTAATGTCAGATCAAGAAGTTCATCATAGATCTTTTTATCTATTTTACGATTAACATCACCCCAAGCAATATGCTCGTTTGATGGTGCCTGATCTACAAAATATTTATCTTTAGGACTACGTCCTGTGAAGATACCTGTATCACACATAGCTGTGCCTGATGTAGAGATCTTACATTCTCCACTGTTTACTTCGTGCGCTTGCAACTCGTCATAACTTAAGTTATAGTAGACATCACCGATATCTTTTAATCCCAGTTTATCAAGTCCGTTGGGCGTTCTAGTACTCATTGTATCCTCTTTGTATAAATAATTTATTCAATTTCGAATTATGCAATACTCTTGCATAATCCAAGTTTAATGCTAAAGCATAAATCAAAAAAACACTTTTTTTTTATTTATAATTTAGAAAAAAAAAGGGGAGAAGCGATCACTCGCTTCTCCCCGAAATCTTATTTAAATATGGAAAGTAACACACCTGCTGCAACAGCAGAACCGATAACACCGGCCACATTTGGACCCATGGCATGCATAAGCAAAATATTACCCGGTTTGGCCTCTGAACCAACCTTAGATACAACCCTTGCTGACATCGGTACAGCAGAAACTCCTGCCGCACCTATCAGTGGATTGATAGGATCTTTTGTAAGCTTATTCATCAGTTTTGCCATAAGTACACCAACTGCTGTACCTGCTGAGAATGCAAGAAGACCAATAACCATGATCCCCATAGTCTCTGCTACCAGGAATTTATCAGCTGCAAGTTTTGAACCTACACCAAGACCAAGGAAAATAGTCACAATATTAATGAGTGAATTTTGCATCTCATTTGAAAGTCTATCTACCACACCGGATTCTTTAGCAAAGTTACCAAAAGTAAATGCTCCGATAAGCGGTGCAGACTCTGGAAGAATCATGATCGTAAGTAACAATACTAAAATAGGAAAGAAAAGTTTTTCAAGTCTGTGTACTTTTCTACCTGTCTTCATTACGATCTTACGTTCTTCTTCTGTAGTAAGCAGTTTCATTATTGGAGGCTGGATAACAGGAACAAGTGCCATATATGAATATGCAGCAACTGCAATAGCACCCAACATATCCGGAGCAAGTCTATTCGCTATAAATATAGATGTTGGTCCATCTGCACCACCGATGATCGAGATAGCAGATGCATCTTTTAATGAGAAGCCTATAGCAACCGCACCGATCAGTGAGCCAAAGATACCAAACTGTGCAGCACCACCAAGAATGGCTGTTTTAGGATTGGCTAATAGTGGTCCAAAGTCAGTCATCGCCCCAACACCCATAAAGATAAGTAAAGGGAAGAATTCATTAGCAATACCCATGTTATAGATAATACCTAACATACCATGTTCACCACCCATACCAGCTAGTGGGATATTGGCCAGGAGACCACCAAAAGCGATAGGTATAAGAAGAAGTGGTTCAAAGTTTTTAGCAATAGCCAAATAAAAGAGTATAAATACAATGAGTATCATAATAATACGACCCAAAGATGACTCAAACCATGTCATTTCTTTCTCATATGCTGAACCCTTAGGTTCAGATGTTGTCTCTCCGTCATTTAAGTCTACAATGGCATTAATACCAGTAGTCTGCCAAAAGCTTAACAAAAGTTGATCAATTGTTTTTGCTTGGTACTCTGATTCTACCTCTGCACTAGGTGCAGCAGGAGCGGTAGGCTCACTGCTTGCCTGTAGCATTGATGTAGATGCCCATAAGACAAACAATAACGACAGTAAAAGGTGTTTAAGCTTCATGCTTACTCCATTGTTGCTAAAAGTTGCGCGTCTGTAACAGAATCATTAACATTAACATTAATAGATGCGATCTTACCTGCTTTAGGTGCTGCAATGTCAATTTCCATTTTCATCGCTTCAAGGATCATAATGATCTCACCATCTGCAACTGTATCCCCTGGATTTTTAAGGATCTTCCAAACATTACCCGGTGTTTGAGAGTTTATCTCAACTGATCCAGCTCCACCTGGTGCTGGTGCCGGTGCTGCTGATTCTGCTACTGCATTTACTGCTGCAGGTGCTATCTGGATATCACCCTCACCTTCTGCTACTTGTACGCTATATTGTTTACCATCTACTACTACTGTATAATTTCCTGCCATATCTGCTTCTCCGCTACAATTATTTTTACCTTTTCTTACCATGAGAGGGCCTTCACCCTTCAAGAACGCAATACCTTTTTGATCACATGCACCTGCAATGAAAATGTTTTCATCTGTTGTTTCAAGACCTTCATCTTCAAGTACTTTAGTCCAGTGAGCGATAGATTTTTTTTCATCTCTATCGGCAATGTCTAAAGGATTTTCTGTGGTTGGGTCAAGTTTAAGCTTTTGAGAAGCAAGTTCAATGATCTCTTTATCTGCTTCAACTGGTGTTTTACCGAAGTACCCAAGTACCATACGACCGTATCCTGGAGCGATCTGCTTCCAAGGGCCGAACATAACATTTGCATACGCTTGCTGCCAGTAAAACTGACTTACAGGTGTTACAGATGTACCGTAACCACCACGTTCAACTACCTCTTTCATGGCACCGATTACTTCATCAAATTTCTCAAGATCACCTGAGTCTCTCATCATCTGCGTATTTGCAGTCAATGCACCACCAGGCATTGGTGAGAATGGAATAAGTGGAGAAACTTGTGTTGCTTCAGGCGGTATCATATACTCTGCCAAACACTCTTTAAGTCTCTCTTCATACTTAAGTATCTTCTCTAGTTTCAAGTCACCAAGATTAAAGTTTGTTCCCTTTGTTGCATGAAGCATAGTTAAGATATCAGGCTGAGATGTACCACCAGATACCGGTGCTGCTGCCATATCTATACCATTTGCTCCTGCTTCAAGTGCTGCAAGGTAGGACGCTACAGATACACCTGCTGTCTCATGTGTATGAAGTCTAAGATGTACAGAATCTCCAAGAAGTTTTCTTGCCATTGCAATAGTCTCATAGACTTTGTGAGGATTTGCAGTACCTGAGGCATCTTTGAAACAAACTGAATCATACGAGATACCAGAATCTAAAATATTTCTCAGTGTTTTTTCATAAAAAGCCACATCATGTGCACCTTTACATCCAGGAGGAAGGTCCATCATAGTAACAACAACTTCATGGTCTAATCCGTGTTTCTTGATCATCTCTGCTGAGAATGCAAGATTATTTACATCGTTGAGTGCATCAAAGTTACGTACAGTTGTTGTTCCGTGTTTTTTGAACATCTTTGCAAAAAGATCGATCATCTCACGTGAACCTGTATCAAGCATTACTGTATTGATACCGCGGGAAAGTACTTGAAGGTTTGCATCTGGACCAACGATCTCTCTAAAACCGTCCATCATTTCAAATGCATCTTCCTGCAAGTAGAAATAAAGTGATTGGAATCTTGCTCCACCACCAAATTCAAAGTGATTTATCCCTGCTTGTTTCGCTGCTTCAACTGCAGGAAAAAAGTCATCCATAAGCACACGACCACCAAAAACAGATTGAAATCCGTCTCTAAAGGTTGTGTCCATTACATCAATATATTTTTTAGCCATTTATAATACCTTGCTTTTTATGATTTATCATCTATTTGTTCTTGCGAAATTCTGTAACAGCAGCAATAATAGCTGCAACATGGTGTTTGTCATCTGTATTACCTGCAGCAGCTGGTACAGCAGGAGTTTCTTCTTTGAAAAATTTAGCTATAACCTTTGCCTGAAGATTTACAACAACAATAAGTATGGTAAGGAATGTAAATACAACTGTCATTCCCAAGGCCATGAACTTTACACTTTCAAGTATTAAGTTAACATCTTCCATTTAATCTCACTTTCTAAATATTTATAACACTAATTTTAAAATATGTTTGCTTGTTATTTGGTGAAAAACAGCAATTATCTTCTTTTTCGACGCCTATTGTTATTTCTAGTAGCTTTTTGATCAGTTGAATACCCTTGCATCATCTCATCTACCGTATTTTGATCAAAACCGATTTGTGTCCCTATATGCTGTTGTTCCTGCGCTATAAGGCGTGACATGAGTTTTTCCAAAAGCATCTCTTTGTCCATATCATTCATATACGCTAACATATCTGCTGCATCATTATGTATATGGATATCTCGGATCTGTTCTGCAAGATACTCACGACCTGTATTATCCAGACCTTCTCCACCCTGCAGGGTAGCTAAACGCATATCTGCACCTACCTCTTTTTGTATACGCTGAAGTTCTCTGAACTCTTCTGTGGTTACTAAAGTGATAGCCTGACCACTTTTCCCTGCACGTCCTGTACGGCCAATACGGTGTACATAAGATTGAGGATCAAATGGTATGTGATAATTAAAGACATGGGTTACATCTTTTACATCAAGACCTCTAGCAGCTACATCGGTTGCTACCATGATCTTGATCTCACTTCTTCTGTAAGACTTAATGATCACTTCTCTGTCTCTTTGCTCAAGATCTCCATGTAAACCACCCGCATTAAAACCGAGTGCCTGTAAGTATTCAGTCAATCTATCTACTTCTCTTTTCATACGACAAAAGATGATACACTTATTTGTATTTTCCGTTTCAAGTAGTTTTACAATAGCTTCATCTCTTTGATTTTCATTGATCATATAGTAACGCTGTTCGATGATATTGTTTGTTGTCTCTTCTTCACCTACCACAGAGATGAACTCCGGCTGATACAAAATATTAGATGCCAATTCTTTGATAGGTTCAGGCATCGTTGCTGAAAAAAGTAATGTCTGTCTGTTTTGCGGAATGTACTCAAAGATCTCTTTGATTTCTTCTAGGAAACCCATATCAAGCATTTCATCTGCTTCATCAAGGACTACTATCTCAGGGTTAAAGACATCGATCTTCCCTTTTTTATAAAGATCTTTAAGACGTCCCGGTGTTGCCACAACGATCTGTACACCTTTATGTATGAGTGCTATCTGGCGACCATACCCTACACCACCATAAACAGTAAGTGTACGAATACCCGCGAAACGTCCCAAGTGGTATAACTCGTCCGCTACTTGTGTAGCCAACTCTCTTGTAGGCGTAATGACCAAGGCTCTTTCTATCTCACCTTTTGCCAATTTATCCATCATCGGAAGACCAAATGCTGCTGTTTTTCCTGTACCAGTATGGGCTTGACCTACCATATCACTACCGTTAGTGATAATAGGAATTGCCATCTCCTGGATGGGACTTGGTTCTTTAAAACCTGCTATTTTCACACCTTTTGCAAGGTCACGGTGAAAATTAAATTCACTAAATTTCATAAAATACCTTAGTATGTAAATGTCCAAAAAAACACTTTGAACTTAATAAAGCCTCCTATGGAAACTCTATAAATTCAATTAACCCAATCTAGGTTATATTAACATCAGCAAAATAATCCCAAAAATAATTCTATACACACCAAATGATACAAAAGTAAATCGTTCTAGAAAAACAAGGAAAAGTTTAATGGTTACATATGCCACAATAAATGCTGTAATGAACCCAATAATAAAAGCACCCCAATTTGCATCTGCAAAATCCTGATAATGTTTGAGTAGGTCATATCCTGTTACTGCAGCCATTACAGGTATGGCTAAAAGAAATGAAAATTCTGTAGATGTTTTTCTATCTAATCCAGTTAAAAGTCCACCGATGATGGTTGCTCCTGCTCTACTTGTACCAGGTATTAGTGAAAATATCTGTGCGATACCTACCCACAATGCCTGTTTGTAGGACACCTTTTCCACATCTTTTATATGGTGTTCTTTCTCTGTATAAAAATACTCTACTACAAGAAAGATCAGTCCACCGATGATGAACATCCATGCAACCGTTTGAACATTAAAAAGTGTTTTAATGACATCTTTAAATATGAAACCAACAATAGCAAGCGGAAGAAATGCCACAAGGAGTTTCATCCAAAGATCAATCTTTTTAATAGAGAGCTTCTCACGGTAAATGAGCATCACTGCCATAATAGCAGCAAACTGTATAATGACATTATACGCTTTCATCAATGCATTTTCTTCAATACCCATGAATTTTCCAGCAACGATCATATGCCCTGTTGAAGAGATAGGCAAAAACTCTGTAAACCCTTCGATAATACCAATGATTATCGCTTGAAAAATATCCAAAATATTCCTTATATCATCGAGCTGAAATAGCTCTCATCTTTTGACAGTAACTCTTGAGGAGTTCCACTATCAACTACTTTACCATCTTCGAGTACATAGATAAATTCTGCACTTTTAATAGTGCTTAACCTATGTGCGATGGTAATGACTGTCTTCTCTTTTAAGAAGTCTTGCAGTGCATCAAAGAGTTTTACCTCTGTATGCACATCTAATGCAGATGTAGACTCATCAAATATGACCACTTTAGGGTCTGAGAGTATCATCCTAGCGATAGCAACCCTTTGTCGCTGTCCGCCACTGAGCTTGATACCGTCTTTACCGACAAGTGTATCAAGTCCCAAATCCAAGTCTGCTATGACATCGTCTAGCTGTGCGATATGTAGTGCTTTTGCTACTATCTCACTGCTATATGTTTTGCCTAGCGTTAGATTGAACAGCATTGTATCATTAAAAAGTTTAGGATGTTGCAAGATAAGATGAATATTTTCACGAATGGTAGATAGCTTCAAGTTTTTGTTGGAGACACCGGCATAAAATATTTCACCCTCATCCAGTGGATAAAAACCCACAAGTATGTTAGAGAGTGTTGTCTTCCCAGAACCGCTTGCACCGACTATTGCTACCTTGTATCCTTCTTTTATATGCATATTAATATTAGTTAATATATTTTTATCTTTTTGGTATGCAAAAGAGAGCTGTTTCACCTCTATATCTATAGCATGTCTCGTCTCAAAAGGATTGAATGACTCTTCTACTTGTGGCTCTTGTTCCATCTCATAAATGCTGTCTATCCGCTTGCACGCAGCCTTTGCAGTAGAAAGTACATACTGAAAGTTAATGATATCCTGTATAGGGTTCACCATTACCCACAAGTAAGAAAACACTGCCAACATCAGACCCACTGAAAGATCAGAGTATGCCACAGCTAAGATGCTCACAGCCCTAAAGATCTCATACCCTGCCAGGAACACTAAAAAAGAGTATTTCAAAGCACGGTCACTCTTGTAACCATAATTCACTGCATGGCTTCGTAACTCTTCTGCCTTGATGCGACTCTGTTCAAAGAAATACTCTTCTTTATTTGCTGCACGTATCTGATGAAAAAGTTCCAGTGTTTCTGTGAGACTAGACTGGAAAAGTTCTACTGCTTTGTTCTCCTCTTTCTTTAGCTCTCCTATATTACGTGCAAGTTTCACCGTAAAAAGAACTACCACTGGATTAGTTAAGAGTATAAAAATAGCCAACTGCCAGTGTATCCAAAGCAGGATGATCGCTGAGAAAAAAAGTAATAGTACAGCCACTATAAGTTTAGAGATAGTCGAAGATACAAAACCGTCTATGGTCTCTACATCAGTCACCAGCTTAGATGTCACAGCACCTACCCGCATCATCTCATATTCTTTGAGTGACACCCTCTTGAGATGACGTATTAATGACTCCCTCATTTTATAGGTAATATTTTTTGATATGGAAACAAATATTTTAGTCTGTAGTATCGACATTAACGTACTTAACACACGAAGCAGTATGATAATAACTAAAACAAAAAGTACATACCCTTTTACATCAGAAGTAAAAAGGTTTTGGCTTATCCAAGAGATAAAACCATGGTCTTTATCCAAGAGTAATTCATCTACAAGGATAGGTATAAAAAGAGGAATCGCCACAACAAGAAGTGTAGCGATGATGGCAATGATATTTCCTAATATCACTTCTTTTCTATAAGTAAGAAGTTGTGTAAGAATACCTTTAATCGTACATTTTAAGGGTTCCAATATCGACTCCATCATTTTTGTGCATTATAGCATCCGCATCTTAGTGAAAGCCCGTCTAGAGATAATTAGACAATCTTTAAGATCTCCGTTAGATCCTTCACATCTACACAATGTGTCGCAGCCTCTTTAAGTACAGGTTTTGCACAAAATGCCACACGTGTATCTGCATGAGCAAACATGCTCAGGTCATTGGCTCCGTCACCTACGACAAGCGTATCTTCACGACTTACGCCAAGTAAACCCTGCATACGTACGATCATGTCACCTTTTGCATCTGAGTACATCATCTCTCCACCTACCTGACCGGTAAGTATGCCTCTTTCACTATGTAAGAAGTTTGAGAAATCAGCATCAATACCTAACTTTTCACATGCGGGTTTTGTCGCATTTCTAAATCCACCGGAAAAACATACAACAGTGTAGCCTTTCTCTTTAAGACCATTCACTACCTCTTGTGCCCCTGGCATCATAGGCAGATCAGAACAGATGGCATTTACCCTCTCCTCTTCCAAACCTTCGATGAGTGATACTCTAGCAACAAGTGACTTGAAAAAGTCTAACTCTCCTGCCATAGCTCTCTCCGTGATCTCAGCAACAGCTTCTTCAAGTCCAAGCGGTGCAGCTAAAAAATCAATGGTCTCACCATCCATCAAAGTCGAATCAAAATCAAATACAGCCAATTTAGACATACATTTTCCTAATTAATATTTGTTAATATTTTTATAGTATAGAATAACCATTATAGCCCTCTATGCATTATTTGGATAGAATTATAACTAATTAACCTATAAAGAGTATATTTATGTTTGAAAAATTTTGTGACGTCCTGTGCCTTGAAAAAAACTTTATCACCGTTGAGATAAATCCTCCACATGGTGCATCCATGGATGGTATCATAGCAGACATCAAAAAGCACAACCTGCAAGACAAAGTAACCGGATTTTCCTGTACAGACAACCCTCTTGCAAAACTCAAGATGTCAGGGATGCTCTCTGCCATTAAAGTACAACAGGAGTTTGGAAAGCCTGTGATAGCTACCATGAGTATGAGAGACAAAAACAAGCTCTCGTTACAGTCTACCCTTCTTGGAGCAAATGACTTTGATATACGTTGTATCTTAGCACTTACGGGTGACCCGGCAAAGTACTCAGACCAGCCAGATGTAAAAGGGGTACTCGAACGTGATTCAACGCTGTTACTCAGTATCATCCACCGTTTAAACAACGGTGTATCTTACAGCAATAAAGCACTTAACCCTGCACCAAAGCCCATCTATCCTTTTGCTGTCTCAAATGCAACAGCTAAAGATATGAACTCTCTTAAGAAGCGTATGGTCAAGAAGTTAAACTACGGTGCGCGTGCCATCATCACTCAGCCTGTCTATAATTTAGAAAATGCAAAAGAGTTACTAGCCCTTTTTGAAGAAGCAAAAGAGATCAGCATCAGAGATACTGCTAAAGAGGCAAACCTTGTTTTAGGTCAGTTCCCCATAGTAAGTGCAAGAACTGCCAACTTCATAGACGATAAGGTACCCGGTATCTCTGTACCAAAACCCATCATAGATGAGATGAACCTAGCTGCGATGGATGGGAGTGAGAAAGAACGTGAAGTAGGTTTTGCACTCTCTAAACGTATCTTTGATGACATGATGAATGTACATGGTAAAGTGCACCTCATGACGCATAACAGATTTGACCTTTGTTCGGAGTTGATAGGTTAGTTAGCCTTCACCCCTGTCAAACATCAACGGATAAAGCAATCCATACAATGTAACGAACATCAAGGGAACAGCCCAGATAAGCCCCACTCCAAAGGCTAATGCCCCTAGTCCCATGATAATACTGAGTATAAGCATCAATCCAAATACTTTAAACCAATGTTTAGTCACCATTTTTCTAGATAATTCCATCGCTTGCCATACGTCCATACCTTTATCAACTATGAGTGGTAAAGTAAATATATACGCTATGGTTAAGTAGATACCAGGAAGAACAAGCAGTATAAATCCTAAGATACTCATAATATATATCAAGATAGCAGCCAATGCAAGTTTTCCCGTTAAATGATAATAATTAAAAATAGATCTAAACTCAATATCTTCACCTCTTGAATAATCAATAGCTAGCATACTAATACCCGCGATCAATGGCATAAGCACTGGGTAACTCAAAATCGTTACGATCTGTTGATTAAGATAATTTGGTTCAGCTGGTGCCAAAGGAGAAGGAAATATCATTCCTAAGATGATCTGAACAATGATAGCAATAGCAATATATATTGCAAATGCAGCGACAAATACCCCTTTTACACCATCAATACGGTCAAACCCTACTTTAATGATCTCTATAATGTCAAAATCATACTCTGGTAGTTGTTGATTTTCATTTTCCATTTTAACCCTTTTGTATTTGATAAATGATTATAGCCAATTATCTTTTTTAGATGCATGATTAGTCAACCTCAACATGCAAGATCCTTGTATCACTTACGATATCAAAAGAGTCTACATCATCAGACATCAAAGTCATTTTGATGCTATGGTTATCTATAAATTCTATATATACATCACTAGAAAACTGGATGTCACGCATGATCTCATGTTCATCTAACGGTTCAAAATATATTATGTAACTTTCTCCACGTTTTATGTGTAAAGTTTCTTCACTTTGTGTCACTATGTGTAATATCTCTTGAGGTGTTTCCGTCTTAAAGCTCCACACTACTTTTTCTTCTTCTCCTTTTGAGCTATATGTCACCTCAGCACGATATAAAGTATCATAGGAAAGTCTTTTGAGAGGAAATAGTGCATACTGATGTTTAGTGAACATATAATGTGGGTCTGAATCTTTGTCCATCAATTGAACATCTTCCACTTCTTTACCACTATCCTCATAAAGTTTAAAAGAGTGAAGTGTCACATCTTTAAAGAAATAATCATTAAATTCTATGCTTACAGGAAACCCACTCACTTCATGGGAAGGAAGAGGGTCAGGAACTTCTTCATAAAATGCAGGGGGCACTTCTTGCTGTTCATCATAGGGATATAGTATGATCTTAGGGTTATACTTTTTAACATGATTAAGTGTTGAATGAAACTTTTTTGCATGTATGCGATGTTCCCTATTTTTACATATTCCATAGACGTATCTACCATAACCTTTAAAACTTCCCCCTAGACACAATCTGTTGACCTCACTATTTCCCATGTTATACACAAATGCACTTTTAGCTGTATTCATCTGATCTTGTTGGATACCCACACCGATCTCATCTATACCAAGCGCTAAAAAAGAAAATCGATGATAGATAGCAGAAAAAAGTCCATTTACAGAACTGTCTGCATGTTCATTTTTAGTTGAAAGGTTTTCCATAACGTGAGAAGATTCATATCCCATAGCAAAAGCACGATCAGCCACTTTAACACCTAAAAAACCACTATGCCCCTCTATCTGATTATGTGAAGACTCATCATTTACTACAAGGTAGTCTGCATGTGCCTGTGCTGCATTTTGTAGATTCTCATTTTCTGAAAGCAATTGCATGGACATCGCTTCTCTTATCCTATTGAGATGGGAGAGTGCTTTAGACTTTTCATAGGGTATATCCATGGGTAAAGCCTGTCTGATAATCACTTCTTTACTGTTAACACGAGCACTCTTTTCTATCAATTGCCAAACGACTACACTCATAACCAATACACTAAGTAAAAATCCTATACGCATCTATATTTTCCTAAAAATAAATTATTTGACATCATCTTTCATCACCCCATACAGTCCAGACTCTATCTCTTTTGTCAGATCTTCTTTGTCTACTGTCCAAAAAATAACTTTTTTTCTTTCTAACAACCCTTTTTCTAAAACAATCTTTTGAAGTTTAACATTTATATCGAAGTACTCTGTATATGCATACTTCTCCTCCATACCATCAGTTTCTAATACTGACGCATCTTTTATAAGTTTATGAAGCCTTACATTGGGATTTAATGTATAGATATACTCTAACACTTTATCTTCAAAACAGGATACTTCTATCCATTCTAATTTATTTTCTATTTGTGTGATGAGTATCTCACATAATCTTTTATAGGTTTTTGCATTGTATTTTATCTCTAAGATGAGAGTTACTTTTCCCTCTACGAGTTCCAAAAGTTCGTTCAATGTGGGAATGATCTCCCCTCTACCCATATCAAATTCTTTTAATTCTAAAATAGAAAGAGATTCAGGTTTTGCATCTACACCCATATATTTTTTAAGATTTCCGTCATGAAAAAGTATAATTTCATTATCAAGTGTTAGTCGCAGATCTGTTTCTATACCATCTGCACCGGCTTCAATAGCTTTTTTGAACGCCAATAATGTATTTTCAGGATATTTTGCACTTGATCCTCGATGAGCAATGATCTTCATAATGCCCCCTTCTTTACTTACACTTCTCATAAAGTTCACCAAACACATCTTTATATGTCAAATACAATCTCAGATCAAATTCAAGTTGATGATAGTCAGGTTCTATATGTGTGCAGAGTTTGTAGAATGCTTTGTTATGATCTTTTACTTTAAGATGTGCCAGCTCATGGGTGACTATCATCCGTAAAAATGCTTCTGGAACATTTTTGAACACATGGGAGATCCGTATCTCATTTTTGGCTTTCAGCTTTCCACCTTGAACTCTCGAGACAAAAGTATGTGTACCCAATGCCGTACGTACATCACGTATCTTAGTATCGTACAACACTTTAGCTATGGGAGATGAACTTTTCATATGTTCATTTTTGATATCCATCACGTAGGTATAAAGACTTTTATCTGACGTATAGTGATGCTTCTCTTTATAGCGTGAAAGTAAATACTCTCCTAACTTATCTTGCTCTATGAGC
>Ga0209013_10001782_pt1 | contig 19847 bp, 25 predicted proteins | sample Cruoilmetagenom2_FD_187291 | JGI IMG/M metagenome (GOLD analysis project Ga0209013, IMG submission 187291) | Oil polluted marine microbial communities from Coal Oil Point, Santa Barbara, California, USA - Sample 2 (SPAdes) (version 2) | ecosystem: Environmental > Aquatic > Marine > Oil seeps ...
GTTTTTGGCGCAGTATGATGACTGGCTGGCCAGAGGATTAGCAAGTATTATCAATGTACTGGATCCGGACGTGATTGTTCTGGCGGGTGGTTTATCTAATATTGAGCAGCTGTACAGCAATGTGCCTTTGCTTTGGCAGAAGTATGTTTTTTCCGATCAGGTGAACACTCAACTGGTGCAGGCCAGTCATGGTGATTCCAGTGGCGTGCGCGGTGCAGCATGGTTATGGCCTGTCAGTCAGGATAAATAAAAGGTTGGTTAAGTGAAAAAAAAAGACAAGATTCTTTCAATAGAAAAGCTTATAGCAGAAATTACTGAGTTTCGTCAGCAGCAAAAAACGCTCATTCTGGCCACTTATTCTAATCAGCCCCTGGCCAGTTATGCACCATTTATTGATGATGAGACGGGAAATTTTTATTTGTTTCTCAGTGGCCTGGCAACCCATAGCGGCAATCTACAGCAGCACCTGTCTGAACAAAACCTGATGTCGGTATTATTAATAGAAGATGAACAGACATCGCGAAATCTATTTGCTCGTAGACGTCTGACTTATCACTGTGAAGTATCGATCTGGCCCAGAGAACATTCGCAATGGAAATCCAGGATAGAGAGTTTCCGGGAAAAATTTGGTAAAACAATTGATGTTTTGGCTGCCCTGGGCGATTTCAGTCTCTATTGTCTGACGCCAAAACAAGGCAGCTATGTGCGAGGCTTTGGACAAGCCTATGAACTTGAAAATGCAAAAGTCCCTGTTTTGCCAAACCAGTAGTTCTGTCTTAGTTAGTCCAAAGCACTCCTGCAGCTACTTCAGCGCGTTTTTCTTCTCCGGCCAGTGCGGCAACCAGAGTCAGAGCAAAATCCATCGCTGTTCCCGGGCCTCGTGAAGTAATTACCTTACCGTCACTCACCACTGAATCTGCTTTTATCCGGGTATTTTTTAAATCCATTTTATCAATAAAGCCGGGGTAACTGGTGGCTGATTTACCTTCCAGCAATTTGGCATTGGCCAGTATTTTGGGTGCGGCGCAAATTGCTGCGGTATATTTATCTTCGCGAGCCATTTTTTCCAGTAAGAGATGGATGCGTTTATCATTATCCAGATGTTCGGCTCCAGGCAGTCCCCCCGGTAAAACTATCATATCGTAATCTTCACCCATGGCATCATCCAGAGTGATATCCGGGATAAGAACAACGCCGCGGCTGGCTGTTACCGGAGTAACCTGGCTGCCGCTATCCAGGCTGGCGGTGGTAACGCTAATGTCAGCTCTGCGTAAAAGGTCAATAATGGTGACTGCTTCCAGTTCTTCACAGCCCGGAGCTATCGGGATAAGGACGTTGGCCATGTTATTCTTTCCTATTGCCTGGTGAGTGGTTGTTCAGAGTCAGAGACTGCTGCCAATGATTCTGCTGCTGACGGATTAATTCAGAAACCGGAATCAGCTGAATTCCTGCTGCTTTAAGTTGGGGAATTTTTTCCTCAAGAACGGCCAGCGTTTCGCTGAACGGATGACCGATGGCAACAGCAGTGCCATTTTTTTGGGCGAGTTTAATCAAGTGATTGAATTGTCGCTCGATCGCCGAACGATTGTGTTCATGATCCAGAAAGATATTGCGTCGGGTATTGGCAATCTGGTGCTGGCCAGCTGTCTGCTCCGCCAGTGTTTTTGGTGTCGTACGACTATCCACAAAAAACAGATTGGTGCGGGCAACCTCTTCCATCAGCCACTGCATAGGTTCCTGCTGGCTGGTAATCATGCTGCCCATATGATTATTAATGCCTTTGACATGAGGAATAGCAAGGATGCTTTTAAGTAATGAAATTTTAAATTCCTCACGGTTCATATCCTTATCCAGACCACCGGGGCCATGGTAAAGCGTTTCAAGTGCCTGCATGGGCAGGTGCAGCATGACTTCATTACCCTGAGAGTGCGCTGTTTCAGCCAGTTCTCTGGCATGCGGGGTATAAGGTAAAAATGCCAGGGTGACGCTGCCGGGTAAATTAAGTGCCCGTCTATCCTGTTTTAATTTAAAGCCCATGTCATCAATAATAATGGCTACATAGGCGCTTGCGGGTGCTTCTGGTTCAGCGAGTACAGTCGAATTCAGCCCTGACAGCAGTATAAGAACTATCAGCTGGGCAATTGAGATAATATTTGTTGATACAGGCATTAGTATTTGGCCGTCTTTTTCATTTTCAGGATGTTAATCCCCTTGAGTAAATTTAATGCTTCGTGAAGCGCATAATCAGTGTCTTCTTCGGAATCATCATCATTATTGTCCGATTTCTGACCATCTTTATTTTTCTTGCCATGAGATGACTTTTTATCTTTTTGCTCCAGATGGCCTTTTAAATCAGATTCCTTAACCTGGCCAAATGAACTTTTATCTTTTTGCTCCAGACTGACATTGGCCAGAGTAATATCAGGAATAATACCTTCCGCCTGTATTGAACGACCGGAAGGTGTGTAGTAACGTGCTGTCGTTATTTTTATTGCAGTCGTTTTGCTCAGTGGTTTGATGGTTTGCACCGAACCTTTACCAAAGGTATCAGAGCCCATAATAATGGCACGTTTATGATCCTGCAGAGCGCCGGCTACAATCTCTGAAGCGGAAGCTGAACCGCCATTGACCAGAACAACAATAGGTGCTCCGTTTAAGATATCACCGCGAGTGGCTGAAAATTTAAGCTCCGAATCCTTGACGCGCCCTTTGGTATAAACAATTAAACCACTATCAAGAAATATATTGCTGACATCAACGGAACCATTGAGGACGCCGCCGGGGTTGTTTCTTAAATCCAGCACCAGCCCCTGCAGCGGCTGTTGTTTATTTTCTTTGATCAGTGATTTAATGGCTTTTTTGAGCTGTTTGGCAGTTCTGGACTGAAAACTTGAGATTCTGATATAAGCTATATTTTTATCCAGGAGCCTGAACTTGACACTTTTGACTTTAATTACGGCACGTTTCAGCTTGATTTTCAGTGGGCTGCTGCTGCCGTCACGAAGAATAGAGAGTTCAATTTCAGTACCAGGTTTACCGCGCATGAGTTTGACTGCTTCATCCAGCCCCATTTCCTTAACCGGCTTATTATCAATGCGGAAGATGAGATCGCCGGGTTTAATTCCTGCCCGTTGAGCCGGGGTATCATCAATAGGGGAGATAACCTTAATCAAACCGTCTTCCATGCCGACCTCAATTCCCAAACCGCCAAATTCACCGGAAGTTCCTTCACGCAGATGCTTAAAACCTTGTTCATCAAGATAGCTGGAATGTGGATCAAGCCCGGACATCATGCCTTTTATGGCATTTTTTAAAATGGTTTTGTCATCTACTTTTTCAACATAATCACTTTTTATACTGGCAAAGGCATCGGTAAATTCCTTGAGAATTTCCAGGGGTAAGGGTTCCTGCTGTACAGGGGCGGCAGTTCCGCTTTTACTGGATTGAGCGGCGTTAACACTGCTTAATGGCAGCAGAAGGGCAATGCCAAGAGCCAGTGAATATATTATTGACCAAGAGGGAATTGACAAACAGGGTGTTCTAAACATCCATGACTCCATAAAATTATAAATAGTGAACGGCATTCTGTTACCGACGTGTTTTCTTGCACCAGCGGGTAGGATTAGATGGTTTTCCATTCTGGCGAATTTCAAAATACAGACCGGCCTTTTTTAAGCCGCCGCTACTACCAACTGTAGCAATTATCTCATTATTCTCAACCCAGTCGCCAACTTCTTTCAATAGTGTCTGATTATGACCGTAAAGACTCATATAGCCATCACCGTGATCGATAATGGTGATCAGGCCGTAGCCTCTGAGCCAGTCGGAATAGGCAATACGACCATGAGAAATAGAATGAACCGGCTGGCCTTCTTTGGCATTGATGATAACGCCATGCCATTTCACCTTATCGACACTACGCCAGCGGCCAAATAGTTTTTTTACCTTACCTTTGGCGGGCCAGTAGAGTTTACCACGTTGTTTGCCAAAGGGTTTCTCGGTCGGCAGAGAAGGAATATCATCCAGTGCTTTTTTGAGTTTGGTAATTAACAGGGAGAGGTTTTTTTCATCTTTTAACAGGTCAGCCAGTTTTTTGTCCTGAGAGGCAATATCCTGATTTATTTTTGCAATCAAAACATTCCGTTCAGCCTGTTTTGTTTTAAGGGTCTGCTTTTCTTGTTCTAATTGATATTGCTTATCACGCAGCGTCTGGCCGGTCAGAGTGATCTGCTGTTGGTCATCACTTATTGATTGCAGCAGGCTGTTGACCTCTTTAATTTGCTCACTGCGAGCTTTATTAAAATAATCATAATAAGTCATAACCCGGCTAATGGTGGCAGGCTGTTGCTGATTTAAGAGTAATTTAATATATTCCTGACGGCCAATGGCATAACTGGCCTGTAGCTGACCGGATAGTAGCTGCTGCTGAGTAATGAGTTCCTGATTATGCTTTGCCAGTTTGTTATTGAGCTCAGATAAGCGGGTGTTCAGCGCTTTAGTTTGCTGTTGTGTAGTGAAGAGTCGGCGAGCATTGGCGGCAACAGCCAGTTCAGCCTGTTTAATCTCTTTTTCCAGCTGGCTTTTTTCCCCTTGCTGTTTTTGCAGATTATTTTTCAGACTGCTGATTTGCTGTTGTAACTGCTTTAGCTGCTTCTGTTTTAACTGTTGTTTTGATTGATTTTGAGCACTGCTCAGAGCAGGCAATAGCAGTAAAGCAACTAATAAAAAATTGAATACTTTAGTCACTTTGTGTTTCAACGTCATCCGCAAGTGTGACCAGGGAGCGGCCATTCATTTCCGGAGGTGTTTCCAGTCCCATCAGATATAACATGGTGGGGGCTATATCAGATAAAGCACCACTTTCAGCCATGACCGCATCACGTCCGAGATAGACAAAGGGAACGGGATTACAGGTATGAGCTGTATGTGCCTGACCGGTTTTTTCATTGAGCATAAGTTCGGCATTACCATGATCCGCAGTGATAAGTACCTCACCACCGACATTGAGAATGGCTTCGCTGATCTGGTCAACAAACTTGTCCAATGCTTCAATTGCCTCAATAGTCGCTTCTTCATTACCGGTATGACCGACCATATCCGGATTGGCAAAATTACAGATAATTACATCATATTGCTCTGAGTTAACTGCAGCAATAAATTTTTCTGTTAGTTTCGGAGCATTCATCTCAGGCTGTAAATCATAGGTTGCTACATCGGGTGAATTTATCAGGATCCGATCCTCATCAGGGAAAGGATCCTCAGCACCACCATTAAAGAAGAAAGTCACATGAGCATATTTTTCTGTTTCTGCAATCCGCAGCTGGCGTAAACCAAGATTGGAAATATATTCGCCAAAGACATTGGTTAATCGTTCAGGCGGAAAGGCCACCGGGACATCAAATTTGGAAGAATATTCGGTCAGACTGACGAACTGAGCGAGTTTGAAACGCCGCTCACGTTTAAAAGCTTCAAAATTATCCTCGATGAAAGGACGAGTTATCTGACGGGCTCGATCAGAGCGGTAATTCATAAATATCATGACATCACCATCTTCCATCTGAACGGCTTCTTCTCCTTGAGGGATGATGCTGGTTGCCAGGACAAACTCATCAGATTCGCCGCGCTGATAGGCCAGATCCAGTGCATCCAGTGCTGAATCAGCAGTGAATATACCTTTACCATCCGTAATCACATCATAGGAAGATTTGATTCGATCCCAACGATGATCCCTGTCCATGGCATAGTAACGACCGACAATAGAAGCAAAGCGACCACGTCCTTCTTCATCAAAGACATTCTGCATCGCCTTAATGGATTCTTTGGCGCTTCTTGGTGCAGTATCACGGCCGTCAAGAAAGGCATGCAGGTATAATTTACTGAGACCGCGTTCAGCGGCCAGTTTTACCATGGCATGAATATGGCCTTCATGACTGTGCACTCCACCGGGAGAGAGGAGTCCCATAATATGTATGGCAGAATTGTTTTGCAGTGCTTTATCTACTGCTTCTGTCAGCGTACAGTTGCTAAAAAATGAGCCGGTACGAATTGCCCGGCTCACACGGGTATATTCCTGATATACTGCTCGGCCGGCACCAATATTAAGATGACCAACCTCTGAGTTGCCCATTTGTCCCGCCGGCAGACCGACATCAGCACCAGATGCTTTTATCAGGGTATGGGGATTCTGTGCCCATATTTTGTCCCAGGCAGGCGTTTTTGCTTCAAGGATTGCATTGTGGCTGGCATCTTCGGAATAGCCCCAGCCATCTAAAATTATTAGTGCCAGAGGTTTTGGAGTTATTGACATACTCAGGGTAAATCCATATCGTTTCATTATTTATATTAAGGAATATGGGGCAAAATAGTCTTTTTTTCAAGCAAGCTGCCTGCCTGAGGCGGCTTAAGTAACATACCTGATACCATTTGTTCCCCTATAACCCTGCTATGATAAGTTATTTTAGCTAAGCTAATAAAGAAATTATTGGAAAATCTTTAAAAATTACTCTTTTCTTTATCGTGATTGAGAGTTGTGAGTTTAAGTTTTAAGAATCAAACAGTTACTTTTTAGTCAAAAAATCAATAAATAAGTATAAATAATGAATAATATTAAAAAAAAATAGCCATTTTTCTTAATATTATTGTATACTGTTATTGTTATATTAGAGAAAAATCTAGGAAGCATAAATATGGGTGACCAATTTAACCTTAGCGAGACTGATTGTTGCGATATGAATATGGATTTAATGTCACGTGATGAGGATATCGATCGAGCCTCTCGTTCACTGAAAGCGATGTCTCATCCCCTGCGCTTAAAAATCTTGTGTACTTTAGGTGATCAAGAAATCAGTGTACAGGATATTGTAGAAAAAGTCGGTACATCACAAAGCAATATTTCTCAGCATCTGGCGATCTTGAGAGATAAGGGTATTCTTGCTTCACGTAAAGATGCAAACCGTGTATTCTACCGTGTCGGCGACGCCAGAACTTTGCGCTTGATCGGTATGATGAGAGATGTTTTCTGTACTCTCGGAAGCTAACAAAACGATACAGCCAAATCTCTGACTGACAGGGTATTGGCTGTTTTGCTGCAAGTTAAGCGTATTGAGCCGGATTTAAATTTTATGTCATCCGGTAATTGACAGGCTCTGCAATTCCGGGAAATATACCTCAGTTTTTAAAAATCTAACTTAATCCTCTTCTTTTCCATTCCTGCTCTTCCTCTGCTTTTGTTGCGGCTAAATCCTGAAAAACACCAAAATGAATGCTAATTCAGATTTTCATCTGCTGTTGTTTTTGCTATGCTACTCTCGGAAATGCTCAGGCATCATTTTACAAAGTAGTTGTGGAACAAATAATGGAACATTTGAACGAATTTATTGCAGTTAATTGGGTTATGGTATTGATGTGGGTCTTTCTTCTGGGAATGATCGTCAATTCATTTTTAAAATCAGGCTACGATATCAGCCCTCAGGAAATCGTGCAGTTAATGAGTCACGAAGATGGAAGTGTGATCGTTGATGTAAGGGAAGACAACGAATATCAGTCAGGTCACATTAAAGATTCTATACATATCCCATTGAGTAAGCTCTCTTCCCGTCTTGGTGAACTGGATAATTATAAAGCCAATAATGTTATTTTGAGCTGTCGTTCCGGCAGCCGTTCTGGTAGAGCTTGCGGGATGCTGAAGAAAAAAGGTTTTGCCAAGGTTCATAACCTTCGCGGCGGCGTTCTGGCCTGGGAAAACGATAACCTGCCAATGCAGAAGTAATTAAAGAGCAAACTTGAATGTCTAAAGAACAAGCAGAAATTATTATTTATCTGACTCAATACTGCCCTTATTGTGTAAGAGCCAAGAGTCTTTTAAACTCTAAAGAAGTTAATTACACTGAAATCGATGTTGGTGTCCAGCCTGAATTACGTGATGTTATGACACAAAAAAGCAATGGCGTCACATCAGTTCCACAGATTTTTATTGGTGATGCTCATGTTGGCGGTTGTGATGACCTGTTTGCCGCAGAATCAGCAGGTAAGCTGGATGGTTTGTTGTTTCCTTAAGGGGTGAGCAAAATGAGTGATGCCGTACATATTGTTTGCCCTCATTGTGATGGTATCAACCGAATTCCGGTCAGCAAGCTGTCAGCCGGCGGCAAATGCGGCAAATGTCAGCATGTGCTCTTAGCCGGAAAGCCGGTTGAATTAAATGCCGCTCGTTTTAACAAGCATATTCAAAAAAGTGATTTACCGGTTCTGGTCGACTTCTGGGCACCCTGGTGCGGTCCCTGCAAAATGATGGCTCCGGTCTTTGAGCAGGTTGCCAGACATTTTCAGCACCAACTGGAGCTGGTCAAGATTAATACTGAACAAGAACAATCTCTGGGCGCTCAATTTGGAATTCGAAGTATTCCAACCATCGCCTTATTTCATCATGGCAAAGAAATTGCGCGACAGGCAGGCGCAATGGATCAAAACAATCTGATTCAATGGGTACAGAGCAAGCTCTAAACCCTGAACCTGACAACTTAATAATTATCTATAACAACTGGACAAATCATGGCAGACGAACAAGCTAACGCAGCAGAAAATAAACAGACCCAACAGCAATTTGTAATTCAAAAAATTTACTGCAAGGATATTTCATTTGAAACGCCTAATTCACCACAAATGTTCACGGATAAATGGGAACCTGAATTAAAGATTGATTTGCATACAGCCGTCAATCCTCTGGCAGAAAATATTTTTGAAGTGGTCTTAACAGTGACTGCAACGGTAAAAGTAGCAGATAAAATCGCATTTTTGGCTGAAGTACAACAAGCTGGTATCTTCAATGTCGCAGGTTTTGAAAAAAGTCAGCTGGATGCTATGCTGGGCAGCTATTGCCCTAATATTCTATTTCCTTATGTTCGCGAAATGGTTTCTGATCTGGTCAGTAAAGGCGGTTTCCCTCAGCTTTTGTTGCAGCCGGTGAATTTTGATGCAGTTTATGCACAACATCTGCAGCAGCGACAGGCACAGCAGGAAGATGGGGAAGAATCCTCTTCAGATGCGGTGCATTAAATTGTCACCTTGCTCCATAAGTGTTTTGGGTGCGGGTTCCTGGGGAACAGCTCTGGCAATCCTGCTCGCTAAAAATGGTCACCAGGTTCTTTTATGGGGAAGAAATAAAGAAAAAATCAGTGCCATGCAGGAGGCACGTGAAAACCTTTACTTTCTTCCCGGTATTCCATTTCCAGAGACACTGAATATCACCAGCGATCTTGAATCTGCAGTGACGCAAAGTGAAGAGCTTTTGGTCGTTGTTCCCAGTCATGCTTTTCAAGATACTTTGTCAAAAATTAAAGCCATTAAACCTCAGATCCAGTATCTATCCTGGGCAACCAAGGGCCTGGAACCAAAAACACACCAACTGCTGCATCAGATTGTAGCTGAAGAATTTCCCCAACTGCCTTATCAGGCGGTGATTTCCGGGCCTACTTTTGCCCGGGAAGTGGCTATGGGGCTGCCGACTGCCGTAACCATTGCCGCAAATGATATGGATTATGCCAATCACCTGGCAAAGATGCTTTCTAATGCCACGTTTCGCCCCTATGTCAGTCAGGATATGGCGGGGCTGGAAATAGGCGGCGCGGCAAAAAATGTTATGGCAATTGCGGCCGGAATTGCAGATGGTCTGGGCTACGGAGCAAATACCCGCTCTGCTCTGATTACCCGGGGACTGCATGAAATTGGCCGTTTATCCAGTAAAATGGGTGGTGAAAACAAGACCCTGATGGGCTTATCGGGGCTGGGTGATTTACTCTTAACCTGTACCGATGACCAGTCTAGAAACCGTCGTATGGGACTGGCCATCGGTAAAGGAATTTCAATTGAACAGGCAGCGAAGGAAATTAACCAGGTTGTAGAAGGTGTGCAGGCGGCAAAATTAATCCACTCATTAGCTAAAGAGAAGGAAATTGAAATGCCGATTATCGAACAGGTTTATCAGGTTTTGTATCATGATCTTGCGCCTCAAAAAGCAGTACAAAATCTTTTGACCCGGGAATATAAAACTGAGTGATCAGCACTCTCAGGAAGACTAAAAAGCATGAGCAACAAGCAGCCAATCGGTCTTTTTGATTCCGGAGTGGGCGGCCTTTCGGTCTTACAGCACATTCATCAATTGTTACCCTCTGAAGATATTATTTATGTTGCGGATAGCGGTTATGCTCCCTATGGTTGTCAGAATGAAGCCTATGTGGAGCAGCGTTCCAGAGTCATAACAGAATACTTGCTGGAACAGGGCGCTAAAGTCATTGTTATTGCCTGTAATACTGCGACAGCCTCTATTATTGAAGCATTTCGTCAACAATACGGCATTCCTTTTATTGGTGTAGAACCGGGGATCAAACCGGCAATAGAAATCTCAAAAAATGGTAACGTCGGAATTATGGCAACAACCGGCACCTTGTCCAGTTCCCGATATTATGAATTGAGCAATCGCTTCGGTCATTCAGTTAATTTACATAATCAACCCTGTCCAGGTCTTGCAGATCAGGTGGAGTCGGGGATGATTGATACTCCGGAAACAATAAAACTGCTGGAAAGCTTTATTCAGCCGCTGTTAAAAAAACAAGTGGATACTATTGTTCTTGGTTGTACTCACTATTCATTTTTAACCCCTCTGATCCGGAATATGACTGGTGATTCAATCAGTCTGATTGATACCAGTCGTGCAATTGCCGAGCAACTGGTTCGTGTGCTTGGGGAAGAAGTATCACAGGCACAGGGCAATGTTTCTTATTTTACAACGGGTTCTATAATACGTATCCAGACAGCAATGAAACGTTTACTGGGACAGGAAATCAGCGTAAGCAGTTTGAATGTTTAGTGTTTATCCAGTGCAAAAGAGACTCCCAGCTCTTTACATTGCTCAATAATTTGAGAGACATTAACAATATCCTCCAGGGCTGCAGTTTCAAGTACTTCCAGTTCCAGCTTCGTCAGTGCATCATAATTTCGGGAAAGCTTCATGTAACTTGCCGGTACTTCACCGTCAATTTGAGTATCAGCTTGTCTAAGGTCACGTAATTGTTGTGTATAGTCAAGGTGTGCATTTCTTCATGGTTGTTGGCGTAAAGGGTCAAGCTTTTGGCGCACGATGACAAGTAATAGTTTTTTTGACGTATATAATAAACAGCATACATTATTGTCAAACTAAGGAGGCTGTAAATGAGCAATAATATGCCTATTGATGAATATTCTTTCTGGAAAAATACCATTGAAGATATGCAGGATACCGGAGAATCAGTGCCCGGTATGATGTTTGACTTACTTGAACATGCGGAAAAAAAGACCCTTCAGTTCCTTATGGCTAAATATAATGTGGATAATTTATCTGCAGATATTAACTTATCCCGGCACTAGGAGGATGGTGATGGACTATGTTATTGATATGTCTGCCCGGGGACTGTGCCCGGTCCAGCGTTTATAAGCTCGGGAGAACGAACTAAGCTCAGAAAAACCAAGCATAAAAGTGATTTCTGTCATATTCATTTTTCCTTCCGTGACGTATTTCTCTGCCAGATAGTATCGGCTTTCCTCAAATAGCTTCTTAAAACTTGTCCCCAGTTCGGTCAGCTTTCTTTGCAGGTTTCGATGACTCATTGCCAGTTCATCTGCAACCATGTTTCCGGTCACAATACCAGAAGGCAGTTTTTTGACAATGATAAGCTTAACTTGTTCAATGAGTCCGTCATGAGTGAGTTCATTCTGGTATTGAATCATTACCTGATCATTTAATTTGGCTAACTGTGCGTTTGCCCCGGGTAATGGTGTATCGATAACTTCCAGGGGAAAAGATATGCTGTCAAATTGCTCATTAAAAAAGATATTGGATTTAAAGTAGGAATAATAATCCCCAACACAGTCTGGCTCTGAATGGGTGAACGTTACTTTAGAGGGGTTGAGCTGCTCCGGGTAATTTATTCGACACATATGGAGTATTATTGACAGAGCATTATCAGAGCGGGCAGGATTAATTCCCAATAGCTCATAATCAAAGTAAATAGTAAACTCGGTATCATTTTCCCGGCTATGAAGTTTACCGCTCTGAGAAAGAATACTGATAAAGCGAAACAGTCGTGTAAAGCCTTCTCTGAGTGAGGAACTGCTTAGCCAGGCATAGCCCAATGCGCCCATATAACTCGGGTGCCAGTATTTATAAGAGTCCAGTCCAAAACAAGGTGATTCAATGAGTTCATAGGCATCATCCCAGAGTTTGGGAATTGTTTTTACCGGGACTCGACACTCGGGATTTTTCAGATCACTATAGTTCAAATCATAGCTGGAAAAGACCTTGGCTGGATTGATATGGTTTGCTTTTAACAATTTCCATAATACTTCCAGAGCAGGTGAATAATAAGAAAGCTGCATTTATGGCCTCTCAACATCGCGGCAGGACAGGGGATGGATAACAACTAATGCAGCTGATTTTGCATGGCATTTTTATAGCGTTTTTTTGCTGTCTGTAAAATAAATGCTTCAATATGCTCTGAGTTATCCATCTCTTTTTTTCTGAGTAATTTTCCCATGGATTTATGAACAAAGTTATTTCGTTTTAGTTCACCAAAAGCATTTTTTTCTCTTTTATCGGCAATATTTAAAAAGTGATAAACTTCTTCAGAACTTCTTGGTGATAAATGGAGATTGTTAATTTTTCGCAGGGCCTGAAAAGCACTTCCTCTGTCACCTTTAAGAAATTCAGCACAAGCCTTGTTAATTTGTATGTCTGGTTCAACGGGTAAAGTATCGTCAGAAGAATAATTACTGTGGTGTACAATACCGCTTTTGTAATCCATTAATACAGAGGCAAGGTCCAGATAAGAATGGTAAATGAAATGGTGATTATTAGATTGACGGGCTTCAGCAATAGCGTCCAGGAAAAGTAATCTCGCTTGTTTATATTTTGCACTCAGCAGAAAAGAAACCCCTAAAAGGAAGCTTAAATTATAGTTCGGACTGTCTTGTTGAGTAAGTGCCTGATTGCTCAAGTGAGTATCCATTATAGTGTGTTAGGGATTAACAACACTATAGTACAAAAATACCCTTATTAAAAACTATTTATATAAGAATTTCTTTGTTTTTAAATAAAGAAGAACATGGTTATACTCTAATGGTTATCCCTAATTATAAAACCATGTATATAGAGATATTATTGCTGTTAATTTAGTGCGATATAAATCAAGGAATCGATTAACTAAATTATTAATTCAAATAATCAACAAGGAATGTGATTATGAAACGTATTGTTCCCCTTCTCTGCATTTTGCTGTTTTCACAGGCAGCTCATTCAGCCGTTCTCTTAAGCGGTATTGAAAAATTATCCTGTGAAGCAATCCTTTGTCTAAGTTCAGGTTCACCCCCTCATGAATGCGATCCGGCGCTGAATTATTTTTATGATATAAAAGCAAAAAAATGGAAAGATACTTTTAAAAAGAGAAAAAATTTTCTTGATATATGCCCTTCATCGGGAGAGATGGGTGATCTTACCCATGTACTTGCAGCGGGAGCCGGGCGTTGTGACAGCACCTATTTGATAGCTCAGTTAAATCCTCAGTATGATATGGATGACGATTATATGAGAAATGGAATGTCAACAATCCCTGATTATTGCACTCAATACTATGGACATGCTTTAACCCGATTAGATCCTTTACCGAAAAAAATAAATTCAACCGGTTTTTGTTTTGACTCCGTATCATGTGATGAGGTGCCATATGGTATGAATTCTAATGTGAGCACATTTGGGGGACGCTGTTATAGCATGATTAGACAGCCATCCTGGGGTGATGATATCGGGCGTGGCGTGGAATGCTTGAATCTTTGGAATTAATCAGGAATTATTAAAATGGATATAAAAATTATTTTCTTAGCTATTGTTCTTTCATTCTCACCATTACTGCTTAAAGCTTCCGGTATTCCAACCGTTGATGTTGCAAACATTCTTCAGACTACGACATCAGCTCTGGAAAATGTTCAGCAAACAGCACATATGTCTACCCAAATTAGCAATCAGGTGCAGCAAATAACTCAATTAGCGCAACAGATCACTCAACTTGACAGGCAGTTTAATTCAATTAATGGCAGTTATGCTATGGGCAATCTGCTCAATGGTACAGCAGAGCAGACAGCCAGACGTTATGCCCCTGATGACTGGAATAACGCATTAAAGGTACTGAAAAACGGGGCAAGTCTTGCTGGAAGTATGAGCGAACTACAGAATGCGATTAATGCAGTTAAACTATTAGAGGCCTTTAGTAAAAATGCAGCTTATAACACTGATAATTTAGACCCGACAGCCATTCGCTATGAAACAGAAGGTAATGCAGCCTATACCTCTCTGGGCATGGGCAGGGCAAGCATGAAACAAACTTCAATACGATTAGCAAGAGTTGAGAGTTTAATGGGGCAAATTGATTCGGCAACTGATCTAAAAGCTGCCAGCGATCTGAATAATCGAATGCTGGGACAACTGAACATTTTGTTGAATGAGGTGATCAGATTACAAAGTGTTCAGTTGATTCAAAATTCAGAAATGCGAGCCAGACAACATGATTTAGAGGGTGAGAATAAATCATTTATATCTGACACCAATCCATCTTTACTTTGAGCGGATAACTGTAACGGCTATTTAAAGGAATAAAAAATGGGACTCATGCAGGAATCAATAACATTGATAGATACCGCCGTAGCGACACATATAAATAATTCATTTATGGCCTTATCCAGCGCAATAATGCCATCCATTAAACTTTTTTTAGCTCTATCTTTTGTGCTTATCGGCATTGCAATATGGCGTGGTGTTATTGAATATCCGGCAAAAGAATTCCTGAAAAAAGTGATTGTTATATCAATAATTTTTGCCTTTATACAAAACTGGGCAATCTATAGTAATTATCTATCTGATGCGCTTCTTAAAAGCCCCGATGCTATTGCCGGCATTATTTCCGGAAGCTCAGGTGGAATAACAAGCAATCTGGATGCAGGATTTGATCAGGGCTTTAAGGCTGCTTCTGCTGCCTACAAAAAAGGCAATTATATTTCCGGGCCGGTTCTCTGGCTGTTTATTGTTCTGTTCAATTTGTTGTTAATGGTAATGGTCGTCGTTTTAATTGGCGGAGCAAAAATAGCATTATCTGTTCTACTTGGTTTGGGACCATTATTTTTTGTTTTTTTATTTTTTACAGCAACAAAAAAAATGTTTCAATCCTGGCTGCAGCAAATTCTTAATTATGGCTTTGTTATTATTTTAACATTTACTGTTCTGGTGTTAACCAACAGCCTGTTTAGTGCGGCGGTCGCAAAACTCAAAGTAACGCCCTCACTTTCTGAAACATCGAGCATGATTTCATTTGTATTTACCTGTTTATTAATTTTTGCGTTATTAAAACAGGTGCCAGGTATTGCTTCTTCCCTGGCAGGAGGCTTGCAGATGGTTAGCTTAGGTGTTTCACAGGGGGTGAGGCAATCATTTGCTAATGTTTACAGAGATAGCAGTAAAGGCGTGTCAGACTGGAGAAAGAGGCGAAAATAATAACTAAGCCTTAAGCTGCGGGTCTGTTTGTTACTGCGGCAAACAGATCTTTGAGGTTAAAGCGCGTGATAACCAGTCTTCGTGCAACCATTTTAGTGATTTTTTTTATATCCTGCCAGGGTTGGAAATGGCTGGCTCTGCGGTTTTTATGATAAATGGCAGGTATGTCCACCACACTGCTAAAATGACCTTGCCATGCAGCCTCGATAATTACCTCACTTTCAAAGACAAAGCCTTCACTGTCTTTCAGTGAGCCCAGCTTTTTCAAAAGACTGACTGGATAGAGTCGAAAACCAGATTGACTGTCTTTCACCCCATAGCCTGCTGCCCATGATATCCAGAAATTAGCAAAGCGATTGGCCAGAAAACGCCCAATGGGCTGAGTTTTTAAATTTCTTTCCCGGGCACCAATTACCAGTTGTTCAGGATGAAGTAAATGGTTTTTTAACAAAGCAGGAATATCCTCTGCACGATGCTGACCATCACCATCCATAGTGATTACGACATCCATATCCTGTTCAATGGCTGTTTCAAAACCACGCCAGAGACTGGCTGCTTTTCCCTGATTTGTGGGGTTGTGTAAGACCTCAAAAAGTGAATTATTTTTTATGGATTGTAAAATTTCTGCTGTCATATCAGTTGATGCATCGTTGACAACAAGCAGTTGAGCAGGTTGCTGTTTTAAAACATTCTCAATAACTGCTTTGATGGTTGCTTCTTCACTGTAGGCCGGAATAATGACCATCCATTTAATCTGAGCAAGGTCGGGTGTGCTCATATCATCCCGCCATTAATAGAAATTACCTGACCGGAAATATAGGACGCTTCATCTGAGGCGAGAAAGCTTACCAGTGAAGCTACTTCACTGGCCTCACCGGCTCTTTGCATCGGTACCATTTGTTTGATCTTTTCGACGGGAAAGTTTGCCTCACTCATGACTGTTTTTATAATGCCGGGTGCGACCACATTGGCTGTAATACCACGGCTGGCCAATTCAATGGACAGTGATTTACAGGCACCGCTTAAGCCTGATTTGGCTGCGGCATAATTAGCCTGTCCACGATTACCTGTGATCCCGGCAATTGAACTGATAGCAATGACTCTGCCCCAGCGGGTTTTCATCATGGGCAGCATTAGTGGCTGTGTCACATTGAAAAAACCATGCAGGCTCACATTGATAACATTATCCCATTGCTGCTTACTCATGCCGGCCAGAGGTGCATCCTGATGAATTCCGGCATTATGTATCAGAACCTGAATGGGATGGGCCTGTATCAGTTCAGTGAGTGTGTTAGCGGTTTGTTCAAAGTCAGTCAGATCAAATTGTATGGCCTGGGCAGAACCGTCTTGAGCCATGATGTGTTCAGCCAGTGCCTGAGCTTTTGGTAGATTTTGATTAGCGTGAATAATGACATGGTAACCATCTTTTGCCAGACGCTGGCAAATTTCCTGACCAATTTCACCACTGCCGCCAGTGACTAGAGCATGCTTCATAAATTAAGAGAGTCCTCACCCTGGCCCTCTCTCTGAGAGAGGTGACCTACAGAGTCAAAAAAACAGTTATTTTACCTGAAATCAATGCCTCTTGCTCACAACTTATAAAAAACTGATAAGTAAAACCATTGTTATCACTCATTAATTGTTTAACTTCAATAATCAATGGTGAATTGTTTTCAGGAAAAAAAGGAACTTTGAGTTCAATATTACGAACAGTTGCTATATAACCAGAGCGAGGGGAATCGGATTGTTCAGATAGAAGCGTGCCATGAACCGCCATTGCCTGAGCAGCGTATTCGATGCCATTGACGATGGCGATTTTACCCTTAATTCTCAGAGGATTATCAGTGTCCTGATGACTGATGGCCAGTGCCTTGAGGGAATTTATATCGGCACTAATTACTTCATGCAGCAGGCACATTTTTCCTGCATGAGGTAGTTTCTTCTCAATCTCCTGATGATTAAGTGTTGAGTCTAAAATAGATTTCATACGATTGAAGTCAATTGCACATCCAAACCCTGCTCAAAATAGGCTAGTGTGATTTCCCCCTGGCGCTGATGAGCAATAGCATCGAGCAAAGGCAATATTATCGCCTGAGGATTAGCCTGTCTGAGTTGTTCAAGTCCAGGGCTGGATAATTGCGTTAATGAGCGAGTGCCATTACCAATGCTTATGTCCATTTTGCAGAGTGCATTTTCTGCGTTCTGGCTCAGTCTTAAGGCACAGGAAAATTCCTCAGTGATCGGCATCTGGGCTTGAAAGGGAACAGGTGGTATTTCGTCATAACAAACCAGCACGCAATCTCTGTTTTGTGTATTATCACTGGCATTTAATTGCACTGCGGCTTCAAGCAGGCCTGCTGAAAAACTATCGCTATAGGCTGTAATGCTGGTGCTGGCTGTTTGTGAACGGGTTGCAATAGACCAGTAACCCGCCGGTGCATTATGTACAGAGTTATGAAAACGGATTGGTGATACGGGCCGTCCAGCCATAGCCAATGCCTGACTGATCTGATGAAAAGTGCTGAGATCGCCATTGGAGCAGGAAAAAATCTGCAGGCAATGGGAGTGACTGGCCTGAGTCATTGCTTGTTGTGCGGCATGCAAAGCCAGTTGTGTCACCCTGGTTGCTCTTCTGCTTTCATTGGCAGGTAAAATGGTTTGCAGTTTTTTTGCAACAGGAATGGGTGAATATTTGTCAGGATGAATCAGTACATCGCAAGCCTCATTCCAGTCAGCCATGCCGGGTGCAAGAATTCCAATTGCCTGCAGATAGACACTCAACATGGTTGATCGCCAAATATGAGACAGCAGTTATTGCCGCCAAAGCCAAATGAATTGCTGGCCACCGTGTGTACAGCCGAATATTGTGTTTCAAGGAGTATAGATTGTGTTAATTCAGGATCAATTGATACAGTATTCAGGCTTTTGGGCATAAAATTATGTTGAATAGATAAAGCACTATAAATAGCTTCAACACCACCTGATGCACCCAGAGTATGTCCGGTCCAGCCTTTAGTTGAACTGCAGTTCACGGGTTCAGTAAATAATTGAGCCAGTGCGCGGTCTTCCATTTGATCATTGGCCGGGGTGGCTGTGCCATGCAAGTTGATGTAATCAATTGTCTGCGTATTGAGTTCAGCACTTTGCATTGCCTGCTGCATTGCCTGAAAAGCACCCCGACCTTCAGGATGAGGTGATGACATATGCCATGCATCTGAACTTTCACCATAGCCTCGCAGATAAACAGCTTTTTGTTGATTATTCATATTGTTTGCAACATCTGCTTTTTCAAGCAAAATAAAGGCTGCCGCTTCGCCAATGGATAAACCGCAACGATCTTTGTCAGCTGGGCGACATATTTCCCTGGCGACCAGTTCCAGAGAATTAAAACCATATAAAGTGGTCAGGCACAGGCTGTCGACACCACCAACAATGGCTGCATCACATAAGCCTGATTCAATATATCGAGCGGCACTGGCAAATACCTTGGCACTGGATGAGCATGCTGTTGAAACCACTTGAGCCGGTCCCTTGAGCTGATACAGATTACGGACAAACTCTGCCAGAGAAAAACTATTATGCTGTTCTCTGAAATGGACAGTGTTAGGCAGCTTCCCTGAGGCTTGAAAAGAATCGCTTTGATAAGCCAGTTCAGATTCAAGAATACCGGAGGTGGATGTGCCCAGAAAAACACCTAAACGGTCAGCACCATAACGTGTTTTTGCCTGCTCAATGGCAGCATTAAAATCATCCTGCTGTAAAGCCAGGTAGGCCAGTTGATTATTACGGCATTGGTAATTTGCCAGAGAAGCAGATAAGATTTGATCTTCAACACCATCCACCCGGCCAATATAGGTATCCAGCTCGACATCCAGAAAATCATTGCGGCATAAGCCGCTGATACCATTGCGTAAGGCATCAAGATTTGCCTGAATGCCGCAACCCGCAGCGGTGGCCAGAGTGAAATGAGAGAGTAAAAGTGGTAACGGCATAGATAACTAATATCGTGCAAGTAAGCGGGTTAATAAAAACGCATAAAATGCACCCAAAGAAGCGGTTAAGCCAATGGCTTTCAATACGGGCAAATCAGACAAACTTAATGCTCCAAACATAATCAGTGTTGATAACAGGCAAATTATAACAGAAACCCGGGCAACGTCAGAAGATTGTTTCTGTGCATAGAAGGTAAATATACTATAGTCAATTCCCAGACCAACCACCAGTAATAAGGTAACCAGATGAAAAATAGACAGGCTGAAACCCAGTAATAGTAAACTGG
>Ga0209013_10001783_pt1 | contig 19844 bp, 14 predicted proteins | sample Cruoilmetagenom2_FD_187291 | JGI IMG/M metagenome (GOLD analysis project Ga0209013, IMG submission 187291) | Oil polluted marine microbial communities from Coal Oil Point, Santa Barbara, California, USA - Sample 2 (SPAdes) (version 2) | ecosystem: Environmental > Aquatic > Marine > Oil seeps ...
CATTTACAACATGGTTAGACATGCAGCAGGCTATCAAGCAGGCCGAAGCTATCAAAAATGCATTGATCCTTATGGCACCTGAAGAAAAAGAGCATATAGAGCAATCGTATCTACAACTCAAACAGGAACTGGAAGAACTCGATAAGGGCTTTAAAAACGCCTTCAGTGTTCTGCAAAGACTTATTGTCGCTTCACACCCTGTTTATCAATATTTCGCACGTGCCTACGGCCTCAACCTTAAATCACTGCTTTGGGAACCAGAGATGAAGATAGATGCAAAAGCAGAGGCAGAGCTAAGTGCACTGTTAGCAACACACTCCGCAAAAGTGATGGTGTGGGAAGGAAAACCGACAGAAGAAAATGCCGTATATATAGAATCAATGTCGATTAAAAACATTGTCATCGACCCGTGCATGAACAGACCTTCTCAGGGTGACTTCATGACAGTGATGCAAGCGAATGTAAAAATGTTAGAGCAATAAATGAGCAGAAGTTTGAGATGAAATTAATTAATGATGGTCTAGAAAAATATATGAAGAAATATACCTTGTCTTCACACCGATAATAACTATCCGGTGTGGAGATAAAGGTAAAAGAGATTATATGTTAAAAAAGTCCGTCAGAGAAAGAGAATCCGAATGATGCTTTAGTCACATCTACATTATAATCGATCAAACTTTCGCCATAACCAGTAAATACTTTAACATACCAGGAGCTATCAGGTGAATCAAAGAACGGGTATGAATAGGTAAGTTCTACGGCACCTTTATTATCGTCGAAGTCTAGATTGTTTCTGAGCATCAGTCCAAAATGATTCTTTCCATAAAGATAGTCAAGTTTTATATCTCCATAACCGAGGTAATCTTCAATATCAGGATTATCATCACCATCACTATATTGTTGTATGATTAGAGGATCATGTTCGGTTTCTTCATAGTACCAGTCTGGCTTTGCGTCTTCTTTTATGCGGTACCAAACACGTGTGGATAAAAAGAGATTGTCCCATTGCCACACTCCATCTGCATAGAGACGGTTCCATGATCTGGAACGATACCCTTCCTGTCCATTAGACTCATGTATGAAACCAAGTTTCACTGCTTTAAGTCCGATAGATTGATCTAGATTTTCTGTCGTTGGGATCGTCATAAATATCTCAGGTTGATAATTCGTCTCTCTAAACGGTCCAGATTCATCATAAAGCTGCCACCATACTTTTTGCGTATATGCAGCAACGATAAATTCATTCCAGCCAAAAAGATTATAACTCAATTGCTTTTTTAAACTCAGTTGAAAGACGACTTCCATGTTTTCATTATATGTTTGACCGGTATTACTACCTAAAATTGGAGAAACCCGATTTGGTTTGTCTTTAGAATAGGAAAGTGGTAAGAGGTAGTTGACTTTATAAGGTGTAAGACCAAAAAAATCACCATCAAAAAATGAAGTCATAAGTGATTTTGTTTCTGGCGTATTTGTATCGACTTTAGCTAAGGCAAATTCATTTCCTGCTTTTATAGTATTACTACTGACAAGCTGTGAATTTAATCTGTCCGTAAAATCAGGTTCTGATTCTGTAGCTTTCTTTGGAACAGCATGCGCATATTTGGAAGCGGCTGCCTTATACCAGAATGATGATTCTTTGTAATCAACTTTGGTGCCCAGACCCTTTTCATACATCTCGGCTAAACGATACTGTGCAGCCTTATTGGCACCTTTTTTAGACTCTGCTAATACGATAGGAAAAGCTTTTTCATACTCTCCCTTTTCATAATATTTTATCCCTTGAGAATAACTTTCCAGACTTGCAAAAAGTCCTACACTAAGGCCTAATAGCCCTAACATAATTTTATTAAATCCCATTTCTATACTCCTTCTCTTTAAATATGTCCACAATTAGTATAACACGAATTTCTTATATTTATTTAGTATAAAATGGTAGATATGATATAACATATGGTAATATTATTACACACTTATTCAAAAGGTTTACAGATATGAAATTCTTTTTAAAAATCTTCTTTATCTTCTCTATTTTTACATTCTCTCTTCATGCAGAAGGTGTAAAACTAGAACATAAGACAGTGAACGCCTCGCTCATCATTTCAGGTGGGGTAAGTCTTGGTGCTTATGAAGCAGGGTACAACTGGGCACTGGTCAACATGATGTCTGAGCTAAAAAAAGCAGATGTATGGGTAGAGCCTGAATTAAACTCTGTAACAGGTGCCTCTGCCGGTGCACTCAATGCTTTACTCACTGCAATGTACTGGTGTCAAAAAGATACAGTACATTTAAAAAACAGTGTGGATGACAATTTATTTTATGATACATGGGTCAACATTGGTATAGAAGATTTGATCGTAAGGGGTGAAGACCATAAAAATAAAAGTGCCCTTATGACACTAAACGGTTTTGAAAAAAAAGGTGACAAGATCATTGAACACCTTAAGCAACCTATATACAAAAAAAATTGTGAAGTACCTTTAGGTATTGCAGTAACAAAAGCTAAACCTATCGTTGAGAAAATTAGCGGGATTAAGATGAAAAATCAGAACTTTTCGGTCCCTCTTGTTTTTAAAGAAAAAAATGGACAGGGAATTGTCGAAAATAAAATTTTACCGCCAAGTACAGACTTTTATATCTCTATACCCGGTATAGAAAATGATAGACATAAAGTCATCAATCTTCTTCTGGCTTCTGCAGCTTTCCCCGGTGCTTTTCCACAAAGGAAATTAGAGTATACGTATAAAGGCAAAAATCATTCACATTATTTCATAGATGGTGGTCTGTACGATAATGTTCCTCTAGATCTGGCCATTTCGCTTAATGAGAAAGCATCATACTTTTTCTTTATAGATCCCAGTAACATGAGAAAGGAAACTGTTACTGCGGATGAAGATGAAGATGAAGAAGAGCAGATGCCTGTTGGTTTCATCTCTACCAATCTTATTCCCGTGTTTAGCAGTTTTGACATTATGCAATCTATGAAACTTTATGATGCAATCAATAGAAATTTTAGAGGTAATTCCGACAAAAAATTGATACTTTCATCTCGTTTTCATCCTATTGCAGGGAAATACTTAGCACATTTTGGCGCATTTTTGGATCGAAACTTCCGTGTTTATGATTATTATGTGGGTGTGTATGATGCTATCTACCATCTTGCAGCCGGTCTTAGAAGAAATCATATTGAACTCTATAAAAGCAAGTCTCAAGTGGCACTTATGAATGAGTTTAAAACGTTTTTGGGTTTAGATAAAAACCCTGAAGCCCTGACAGCATATACGCTCTTTTTAAATACTGAGTTTCATCATTTAAAACCAAAAACAACCGATCGATTTTCTGCTATTTATAATGCATTTAATCTGAAAAAACCTGAAGCAACACGTTATGATAATGCAGAGTTTAAGACTTTCCTCTCAAAATTGGATATGAAGTATCTAGATAAACCTGAAAATTCTTTTATTGTTCATGCGCAGTCAGATATTGATAACTGGTATAAAAAACCTACAAGAGCGATTATTAAGCGGGTAACCACACTTGAAAATGATCGGGATAAAGCCGGTCTGCCAAATTCATATGGTACTTCGATCAGTGTAGCTGCTTGGGCGAGCAGTGACTTGACTAAAGAGAAAAGGGGTTTTGAATTTGTACCGTTAGATGTACCACAGGATGAAGGGAAAGAGGGGCTTCGGACAGCACTCAGGTTTATCCCAGGGGAAATTGGAAATGATATGAAGAATGGTGGACTTAGCTTTGGATATTATGCCCGTTATTATAATGATATGAATATCATTGATGGTTTTGAGGGAAAACTCTCCTATGTAGTGAATGATGAGATATCTGATTTTGTGCGTCTGGATGTAGATGCATTTAAAGCATACAGTGATGTCTTAAACTTCGGTTTAGGCGTAAGTGTATTTGGAGATATGAAAGGATCTTTTTATAAAGAAGATACAGCTTATGGAGTCAATACATATGTGGATGTTTTGGATATATTTAGATTGACGTATGTCTATAGAGATGGGGATATACCTGATAAGAATTTTCTTTACTTTGGTATTCAAAATATCCCTAGTCTTATTTATTGGTTAAAGCGATAAATATTTGAAAAGTAAAAATTATTTATATATTCAATATATTTATGTTATGATATAAGTATCTAAATAAAGAGGAGAAAGATTGTGAAAATGTTAAATATTAAAAATATGTTGGTTGCTGGAGCAACTATAGCATTGATGTCAGGATGTTCTCAGATGGGACCGGAAGCAAAAAAAGGTGCTGTAGTAGGTGGTGTCGGTGCAGCAGGTGTGACTGCTCTTGTAGGAGGATCTGCTAGTTCAGTTGCTACAGCTGCTGCTATAGGTGCTGTAGCTGGTGGAGTTTATGGCGATAGTAAAGATAAAAAGTAACGTTTGACAAAAAGTCTATTATGATAAAAATATCTAAATAAAGGAATAAGATTATGAAAACATTAAACATTAAGAACTTGTTGGTAGCGGGTGCAATGGTATCATTGCTGGCTGGATGTGCACAGATGTCACAAAGTGAAAAAAAAGGTGCTTCTATAGGAGCTCTAGGTGGGGCTGGTGTTGCTGCTTTAGCTGGTGGTAGTACAGCACAAGTAGTCGGGGGAGCCGCAGTTGGTGCTGTAGCTGGCGGGCTTATCGCCGGAGATAAAAAATAAGATTTAACTGTCTTACTCTACCTTTTTGTGGGTGGAGTAAGATAATATACACACTTCGTAATACATACCATTTTTACCTCATTAAATACCCTAACATAAACAAAAATCCTACAAATAAAGCCACTTGAATAAAATTGATCATTATAGTTCAGCTACTTCTTTATGTATTTAAGTATATAACGCTATACTTACCGTTATATATTTTAGTATATAAGGGATAGGATGGAACTCACCTCAAAGCTTACTTTTGAAATGTTAGGGAAACCTTTTTTACTTGAAAAGCGTATAGAGCTGCTTCATGCGATAGAAGAGTATGGTTCTATCTCTAAAGCGGCGAAGGCTGTACCAATGAGCTATAAAAGTGCCTGGGAAGCAGTTGACACGATGAATTCTCTTTCTCCTGAACCTATTGTCTCTAGAGAGACTGGTGGGAAAGATGGTGGAGGTACGACCATTACAGCATATGGTCAACAACTTTTAGAAAACTATGCTGTACTCAAAGAAGAACACAACCATTTTTTAGCAAGATTGTCAGAGTTGACAGATATAGAAAGTGGTTCATTTAAGACCATTGGGAGACTTTCTATGCAAATTTCTGCACGAAATCAGATACAAGCAGAGGTAGTCACAGTAGAATCTCAAAATGTCAATGCAAAAATACATTTGAAACTAAAAAGTGGACAAGAGCTTGTTTCTGTTATTACCAAAGAGGCAGTAGAAAATTTGCATATTGAAGAGCAGCAAACCGTCATAGCGATATTTAAATCGAGTGTAGTGTTGTTGTCTAATATAAGAGATGAAAAGAGTAAAGAGAATGGATTAGAAGGCATCGTGACGAAGATAGAAAAAGATGTCGAAAATGCTAAAGTGCTGGTAGACATAGGAAATCATGACATTATTGTATCTGTGATGCCTGTAGATGTTTTAGAAGAGATGGAACTCAATGAGGGAAGTTCCGTCATGGCTATGATAAAAGCCAACGATATTATGTTAGGGAAGTAGAGAGTGAGACAAGTAAAATTAATATGGATTTTGATAGCTTTTATAAGTGCTGTATATGGAGCGGAAGATGCTCAAAAACATAGTTTAAAATGTAATATGCTCCATCTCTATGATGAAGTACCAGGTGAAGCAGACAATATATCTGATATGTTTTCACAAGGAATGTTTTATAAACGTTTACGTTTTAATAGCTTTGGTTTTAGATGGGCTGAGGAAGTAGAGACTGATGATGGTATTAAGGTAAGGGAAAATCATGCTATCGCAGCTATAGGTGGGAGTTTGATCTATAGAAGTGCGTATCTGAATGGCTTTGGTGTGGGTGCAGGATTCTATGCTACCAGTGCTGCAGGAACACTTGATGACTCAGAAGCATATTTGTATAAAGCTGGTAAAGGTGCGATAAGTCGATATGATTTCAGAACAGATGGTACATCGAGTATAGCCTCTTTTGCACAAGCGTATTTAGAATATAAAAATGAAGATATATCTGTTAAAGCAGGACGACAGATATTTGAGAGTTTTTTGACAAAAAGTAACGATACTAAAATGATACCAAATACCTTTGAAGGGCTCACAGTAAATAGTACATATCTACCGCATACGACTAGACTTAAATTGGCATACCTGACAAAGCAGAAGTTAAGAGATCATTCTGATTTTCATCATGTCTTGGCAGCAGGTGATGATGACAATGACCCTTATGCAATATATAGTGAGAATGATGATTCTGCGATGCACTTTGGCTTGCAATTATCTAAATTGAAAGCCAGAGGCATAGAGGATAGGCTCATTATCGCAGAGGTGAAAAATGAGCGTATTGAAAACTTTACATTGACTATGAATTACACTGCTGTACCTGATCTTGTCTCTTCGGCTATGATTCAAGCTGACTATCGGTTTTATCTTGGTGGTTGGTCTATTATACCCGGTGTAAGATATATGCAACAGTTTGATGATGGTGCAGGTGAGATAGGAGGTGCGAACCTTAAGACACTGACAGATGGTTATAGTGATCCAGACAGTTTAGATACTTCACTTTTTGCTGCAAGAATAGATGTAGTTGAAGATGCATTTAAATTGAGATTCGGTTATACAAAAGTGGCAGATGAAGGTGACATTGTAGCACCTTGGAGAGGTTTTCCAACTGCTGGTTTTACCCGTGCTATGGCACAGTATAATTGGTATGCAAACACTGAAAGTTATATGGTGCAGCTTGATTATCAATTCGGGATATTTACTGAGTTTAAGATCATATCACGCTTTGTTATACAGGATTTTGATGATGAAAAGATAGGTGTACAGGCAGATTCGAAAGTTTTTACAGTTGATCTATTTAAGGGACTTGGAGAGAGTCCCATCTATTTTAAGACAAGATTTGCGCATGTTGTAGGAGATGATAATACTATGGTTGGTAATATACGTAAAGCGGACCCTTCTTATAATGAACTGCGCATTGAAGTTAATTACCTCTTTTAAAGGATAATGCTTATGAAAAGAATTGTACTAAGCATTTTACTGGGTTTTGGAACCTTAAGTGCAGGTGAGATAACCATTGCTGTAGCGGCTAATGTAAGTTATGCTATTGAAGCGTTGAAAAAAGAGTTTAATGTCATATATCCAGAGACAAAAGTACAAGTGATTCTTGGTAGTTCTGGAAAGCTTACCGCACAGATAAAACATAGTGCACCTTACGGACTTTTTATGTCAGCCAATATGAAATACCCTGAAGCACTCTACAATGATAAAATAGCGGTAACAAAACCTGTGGTCTATGCACAGGGGGCACTGGCATTCTTGTCTGTAAAAGAGAAGCACTATGATGCAAATATGACGGTGTTAAAATCTGAAGATATTAAAAAGATAGCCATTGCAAATCCTCAAACTGCACCTTATGGCGTCGCTGCGGTAGAAGCTTTGAAAAATGTAGGAATATATGAAGAACTAAAAGAGAAGTTTGTATATGGTGAGTCTATTTCTCAGACAGTGACCTATGCAACGAGTGCAGCAGACGTAGGGATCATCGCAAAGTCGTCACTTTTTAGTCCTCAGATGGCACACTTTAAAGAGGGGATCAACTGGAGTGATGTCAATGAAACATGCTACACGCCTATAGACCAAGGAATGGTGATACTGAAAAAAGGTGAAGGTAACGCTGAAGTGAAGGCTTTTTATGACTTTATGTTGAGTCCAAAAGCCAAAGAAGTATTGAAAAACTTCGGATATAAGGTTGAGTAGATGTTGGAAATATTTGACCTCTCATCTTTAGATTTTGCACCGTTTATACTTTCGTTTAAACTGGCAGGTATCACAACACTGATCTTGTTTGTACTTGCATTGCCTTTATCATGGTTCCTCTCTCAAACTAACTCAAAAACAAAACCAATTTTAGAAGCTATCACGGCACTTCCCATCGTACTGCCTCCCTCTGTTTTGGGTTTTTATATCTTAGTGGTGCTCTCTCCAAATTCTGCTATAGGTGCTTTTTTTGAAGATCTTTTTGGTGTGAAGTTGGTCTTTTCTTTTAGCGGTTTGGTTGTGGCAAGTTGTTTCTACTCACTTCCTTTTATGGTACAACCTTTGCAAAGCGGGTTTGAGTCTTTGAACAAACATATGTTAGAGGCATCATACCTTGCAGGGAAGAGTAAACTTCAAACGGTTCTCAAGATTGCATTGCCAAATATTAAACCTTCGCTTATCACGGCACTGATCATTACTTTTGCACATACTGTCGGTGAGTTCGGTGTAGTGCTCATGGTAGGGGGAAGCATCCCTGGTGAGACGAAAGTGGCTTCGGTGGCTATCTATGAGATGGTTGAGGTGATGGAGTATGGTACAGCACATATCTACAGTGCTTTAATGGTCTTGATGAGTTTTATCGTACTTTTGTCTGTGTATATTTTTAACCACAGTCAGCGAAAAATAGGTGTACATTAATGATACAGATAGAGATACATAAAAGACTGCATGGTAGTCATGGTGACATGAACCTGGATGTCAACCTAGAGATACAAAAGGGTGAGTTTGTTGCACTGATGGGTGAAAGCGGTTCTGGTAAAACAACTCTGCTTAGAGTCTTGGCCGGCTTGGAAAAAGCAGCAGGGAACATAAATGTAGAAGATGTACTTTGGTTAGGTAATCAAAAAATGCTCCCTCCGCAACAAAGAGAGATAGGGTTTATATTTCAGGATTATGCACTGTTTGACAACATGAATGTTGAAGAAAATTTACTCTATGTCAATGATGACAAGGCTCTGGCCCAAAGACTTCTTGAGATGACAGAACTTAGCAGATTGTCACACCGTAATGTAAAAGGTCTCAGCGGTGGTCAAAAACAAAGAGTGAGTCTTTGTCGTGCCATGATGAAAAAGCCTAAGCTTTTACTGATGGATGAACCTCTCTCTGCCCTTGACCCTCTCATGCGTTCCAAACTACAAGATGAGATTCTGAAACTGCACAAAACATTTGGTACAACAACCATTATGGTAAGCCATGATGCCGATGTCTCTTATCATCTTTCTGATCGTATATTGGTTCTTGATCATGGAAAGATCATAGCTGATGGGACTCCGGAAGAGATATTTCTTAAAACTTCTACAGTGACTTATACACTTTCAGTATGAGGAGTTTAGGGGGCAGGCTTTCTTAAGTGTACCTCTACACTCTCCAGATATTTCAACTATCTACTCAGCTTCCTGGATGATCCTATCTTCGAAATACGTTTCAAAGAGATGATTCAATGCTTCTAAATCTATAGGTTTTGAAAGGTAGCTATCCATACCTGAATTCATATATTTTTCTCTATCTCCAGAAAGTGCATTTGCGGTTAATGCAACGATCGGTATATGTTTTTTATGGTTCTTCCTCTCATAGCTGATAATCTGTCCTGTCGCTTCCATACCACCCATGACAGGCATTTCGATATCCATAAATATCATATCATACTCATTTTTCATACGGTGTTCAAGAGCCTCTTTCCCATTATTTGCAATACTTACCTCTATACCGAGTCGATTAAGTACATTGAGTATCAGCTTTTGGTTAATGAGATTATCTTCTGCAACTAACACATGTATGTTTTCAAAGGTGATTTTCTTTTTAGTCTCTGAAATATCCTCTTTATCATTTAGAATTTTAAGTGTTTTTGTAAAGTTTACGGGCTTATAAAGAACCCTATCTATATGCGATTTGTATCGCTTTAAATTTCTTTTTTGATCTCCTGTTGACATCAGGATTATTTTTGTATCAAGATCTAATAACGGTTTAAGTTCATCATCTCTATGACGGAATTTATGGTCAATAAAAAGAATATCAGGAAGTTGTGAAGTGCCTTTTAACGCTAATAATGATTCATCCGTATAACGCTTGATTTTTGCTCCTGTGTAAGCGATATATGTTTCAAGGTTTTTGTTAATATAATACTCTGTATCTATATGTGAGCTGAGAATACCAACGGAGTATGAACTCATATCACTCACTTTTCTTTTTGTGGCAGTTTTAGGTTTCTTAAGTGCCAAAGTAAAGTAGAAAGTAGACCCTTCATCTTTGATACTTTTAATGCTCAGTTTCCCTCCCATATGGTCTATAAATTTACCCGATATAGATAGTCCCAGACCTGTACCTCCATACTTTCTACTCGTACTTACATCTGCTTGTGAAAAGGCCTCAAATATTTTTCCCTGTTGCTCTTGTGTGAGACCGATACCTGTATCAGAAACTTCAAAGTGGATGTTTACTTTATCCTCATTCTCAAGGAGCTTTTTAATAGATACATTCACCTCGCCGTTCTTAGATGTAAATTTAATGGCATTGCTCACAAGGTTCACAATAACTTGAGAAATTTTCGTAGGATCACCTATAAGTAATGTAGGTAGCGTTGGATCTAAAAAGATATTGAAGTCAATATTCTCTTCTGCAGCCTTTGCAGCATAGGATTCAACAGCGGATTCAAAGCTATCTACAGGGTCAAACTCTATAGCTTCCAGTTCTATCTTCTGTGCTTTAATTTTAGAGAGGTCAAGGATATCATTTACAATAGTCAAAAGATTTTCGGAACTCTTCTCTATTACCGAGATAAATTCAGCTTGTTCCTCTGGATCATCAGTCTCTTTGAGTAATTGTGTAAATCCAAGGATACCATTGAGAGGTGTACGTATCTCATGGGACATACTGGCAAGAAAGAGATCTTTTGTCTGATTGCCATCTTTAATGGTTTTAAGCAAAAACCTATAGATATGGTCGACTTTCCCATTACGGATTAATCTTTGAAGCGCACTTTGTTGATTTTCATTCAATACCAATTGTATATCCCTTAAGGTCTCTTGGGAAATATGTGTATCATTCTGTATCTTATTATTTAAACTAAAAAGTTTAAACAGTCCAAACAATAATATGAGTGTCAACACTCCATACCATGCTAGAATCTTTCTATGTTGTGCTATTGTTTCTTTATCTATTTTTTGGATTTGTGTACACAGTAGTGATTGTACTTCGTTAAAGTAGTTCATCTTCATGTCTATCTGGTTTAACCAACCGATAAGAGAGACAGAGTATTTACCTGATCTTGCTTCATATAAGATCATATCACGTTCATCACTCATAATGCTCTTAAACGCCTCTACCGAGAGTAGTTCGCTAAGTTTTAAAGCTATTGTACTGTCTGCCACTGTATAAAACTGGGGTAAGGTATCTTTACGTATAAGCTGATTCCAAAGTTCAGTCTCTTCATAGCTCATTTTTCTTGATTCAAGTAAGATGGAAGAGATCAGTATATTCTCCTGTACAGTGTTCTCTTTAAGTGCAGTATACTTTTGATACATCATCAGATAGCTTTTCTTCATCTCGGACTTTTCAGCAGTAGAAATTTTTTGCAGTATCTTCAACAATGGGCTAAAGACCTTATCATGATAGGCATGCAAAAAAATGTCTCTATAGTTATCATGTAAATCATCTACATTTCTTCTAACGAGTTCTAGTGCTTCAGTAGTGTGTTGAATCAATTTACTATAGAGAGTAAATTGATTGTGCTGTTTGATAAATGTACCTAATTTCAATAGATCATGATCCGTGCTGTTTCTTGATTCCTTCAGTTTACTAAAATCATCTTTTTTGTGTGTTACTAAGTACGTAGCACTCTGCATTCTTTCATTTATGATTTTGTCCAAAACAGACTCAACATGCTCTACAAACAAAGGAGTTTTTGTACTATTTTGTACAGCCACATATCTCTGATAGGAGAGATATGTATAATAAGATGCAACTCCTGATATCCCTATAATGACAATCATGAGTAGACTAAGTATAAGTTTATTTTTCAAGATTTTCAAGCCGATCCTTTTAGTAGCTTCTGCTATGGTAAAGCTTTAGTGGTATGTCTATCAATAAAGAGATTTTGGGTATATGTTTTATTGTATTTTTTACAATTTCAGCCATATTAAACGCCTTTATTTTTTAAAATAATTGAAGCAAGAAAATGAAGATAGAATAAGTAGAACAGTCCAAAAGTATATTCGATTGTGTAGTCTGGCGATCTTTTTCCATAAAGACCCATGACTTTCTGTCCTTGCTTCACAACAAGTTTAGCTTTTTCAATATTTTTACCTGGATTGATTATACTGAGATAAGACTTAAATCTTAAAAATGTTAATACTTCAAGATTTTTAGAACTTATATGAGATATAACAACGCTAGGCTTTTTGGGCTATATTAAAACTAATAGAGTAAAATACGAATAATTATAGAGACCAAAGGACACAAATGAGCATAGATAAAGTATTAATGGATAGATCTGATAGTAAGTGTGAATTATGTGGTTCTGAAGAAGGGTTAGAAGCTTACACCGTTGCACCGAAAGATGATGCTATTGTTATTTGTAGTACCTGTGCGGCATCTATAGATGAACCAACAAGTGATGAAAAACACTGGAACTGTTTGCATGACAGTATGTGGAGTACAGAGCCGGCCGTACAGGTGATGGCCTTTAGACTCTTAACACAACTGGGTGCACAGGATCAGCTAGATATACTCTACCTTGAAGATGATGTCAAAGCATGGGCAGAGGAAGGTTTGGCAACGGAAAAACAAGAGCCTACACGTGATGCTAACGGGACTATTTTAGTTGAAGGTGATTCTGTGAGCATCATCAAAGATCTACCGGTAAAGGGTGCAGGTTTTACAGCTAAGCAAGGAACTACGGTTAAAAATATCCGTATGGTGCCAGGTGACCCAACACATATACAAGGTCGTGTAAACGGAACAATGATTTTTATCATTTCTGCATTTTTAAAGAAGCTATAGTATTCTTTTATATAGCAAGGGTATCATTTTAATAAGTAGCATATAATCTAAGACGTTCAACAAGGATACATCATGATGAGAATCATTAATTACTTTATACAGAATAAAAGTCTTAATTATGTGCTGCTTGTCTTTATCCTTTTTCTTGGGATCAACGCTTACTACAACATTCCTAAAGAACTTTTTCCCGAGATCGCTTTAGATAAAGTTTCCATCAGAGGTGCTTATGCGGGTGCCAGTGCAGATAACCTCGATAAGATGGCAGTTCGGGACATTGAAGATGAACTGGGCAACATACAGGGGATAGATAAGATAGAAACCGTGATCAAGTCAGGTACTTTTTCTATCGTCCTCAGTCTTAACGATAGTGCAGATAAAACAGATGCACTCAATAAAGCCAAAGATGCCATCGCCAGAAGTAGACAATATCTTCCTGCAGATATGACGGAACCTACTGCAGAATTATTGACACATAACAGACCGCTTATCAGGCTTTCACTCTCTTCAGAAGAGATGAACAAAGGTCAATTGATAGAAACGGCTAAAGAGGTTAAATCTAAGATCTCTAGAAATCCTTATGTCAGTGAAATACAGATCTATGGGGATTCAGATCAGGAAGTTTCTGTACAGATCAATGAAGAAGCAGTAAGAGCGTATGGATTAAATCATTTTGATATCATCAATGCGATTTCAACCACCTCCTATATTTATCCTATAGGAGATATCAAGCAGAGTGGAAATTATATCTTTCTTTCTACAGTGAATGGAAAAGAAAACAAAGAAGAGTGGGAATCCACGCTGATAAAAATAGGTGATAAACAGGTCAGAATAGGTGATGTTGCCAAGGTTGATATTACCTATCCTCAAAATACAACGCTTTCAACCTTCAACGGACGTACAAATGTGACCCTTGTGATCTCTAAAGGACCAGAGGGAAACGCTATGCATATTTCCCAAGAGTTACAAGAGTATGCAAAAGAGAAACTCTCTAAAGAGTTCCCTGGTGTCTATTTTGATTTTTATCAGGACAGTTCCAAGCCGGTTAAAGACAGGCTAAATACCGTTATCGGAAACCTGATGTTTGGATTGACACTGGTATTTCTTTCTATGACATTGCTTATTAACGTACGTATCGCATCAGTTGTGACAATGGGTATCCCTATCTCTTTTGCCATAGGGATCATGTTCCTTTACTTTATGGGTTACTCGATCAATATCGTTTCTTTACTGGGTGGTCTTATTGTCATCGGTATCGTGGTGGATGATGCGATCGTTGTGTCTGAAAATATCCAGCGTCATATCAATGAAGGTATGGAAAGAAAAGAGGCGGTATATCAAGGACTTAAGGAGATGGTGTTACCTGTAACTCTGGCAACGCTTACAACTGTCGCAGCTTTTCTTCCTCTTTTTATGCTCACAGGAGAGATCAAGAATTTCATTATCCTTATTCCTATTACGGTGATCATGATACTTCTTGGTTCTCTTCTTGAAAGTTTTTTCTTTTTACCTTTACATGCTGAAGAGTTTCTAAAAAAACAGAAAAATTTCATCAATTGGGAGCCATTACAGGAAAAATATGAAGCGTTGTTGCATCTTGTGATCCGTTTTAAATATATGTTCTTATTTACATTTGTCGTAGTAATACCAATCTTAACGGTACTTACGATCAAAATGCTCAATTTTCAGTTTTTCCCTGGCTTTGACGGTAATTATCTCTATATTACCGGTAAAAGTAATGTCGATACTTCCATTGAAAAGACAGAGAAGATCGCCAAAGAGTTAGAGCAGTATGTGCTTTCACAAAAAGAGACCTATGCAATTAAATCGTCATCTACGGTTGTTGGATATCGTAGAGCGCTTTCAGGTGAGAATGAAAATGGAGACAACATGCTCTACATTACGATGGAACTTTATGATATGAAGCCGCAGAGTTTTATCGATGCCTATATCAATCCTATTTTCAATTTTACGTTTAACTTCAATGACCCCGAGAAGATCAGAGAGAAGCATACTTATGATCTTGCGCAACAATTGAGAAAAGAGATCGCACCAATGATGCAAAAGTATGATCTTGAAGAACTAGGAGTGCGTGAAGACAAACCAGGTTTGATCAAAAATGACATCCAGATCAATCTTTCAGGTAAAGATGGTGAAATGATAGCAGCAGCCATGCAGAGAATTGAAAACAATCTTACTGCAATTCCTTTTGTCAAAGATGTGGGTAACAATGCACAGCTTGGAAAGATGGAGTATAAGTTACGCATCAATGCATATGGTGAACAGCTGGGTCTGAGTGAAGTGGGAATCGCACAAACTCTTTCTGGGTATTTCCTTGACAGCCGTAAAGCAATGACATTCAATGAGAATGGTGTGATGGAGATAAGAACGAAATCTATCGATAAAGATTCGGAGAAAACTTTGATGGAGTTCATGCTCCCTACACCTGCAGGAAATTTTGTGAAACTCACCGATGTGGTGGAGATCAAAAAGATAAGAGCGTATGAAAAGATCGAAAAAAGAGATGGTAACACAGTTAAGTCTGTATTTGCAAATATAGATAAGAAAAAGACAACAGCAGTGGATGTACTTAAAAAGATCCAGCCACTGCTTGAAACTATTAGGAAAGAAGGTATTGAGGTCAGTTTATTAGGAGAGCAGGAGAAAAATCAACAATTTAAAAATGACATGATACGTTCACTGATCATAGCGGTCTTTTTGATCTTGATCACGTTGCTTTTTATCTTCCCGCAAATTCGTTATGCATTGATGGTCATGTCTGTGATACCTTTCACTATGTTAGGTGCTTTACTGGGACATATGCTCATTGGGGTCAACCTTTCTATGCCTTCGGTTATTGGTATGTTAGGACTTGCAGGGGTTGTTATCAATGATGGTATTATTATGCTTGATTTCCTCCATGGAACGCATAACGCAGATACCTTTTATGAAAGGGCAAAACTGAGACTTCGTCCTATTCTCATCACCTCGATAACAACATTCCTTGGACTCTTTACGCTTATCTTTTATGCGACAGGACAGGCAGTGATCCTTCAGCCTATAGCCATTTCTATAGGTTTTGGTCTACTTTGGGGTACTGTACTTAACCTTATTTACCTACCGGCATTGTATGCGGTGGTGAATAAGATTCAACCCAGTAGGGATTCTTAGTTGATTTGTTGATCATTATCATCTTTGTTTGGCTTAGTTTGTTTGAGATACAGATCCATCTGAGGGAAAGGTATCTCAATATGGTGTTTATTGAGTGCATGATAGATAAATTTTAAAAAATCTGATTTTATGCCCGCAGGTCTAAGAGTTGATTGACCGCTGACCCAAACAACCAGTTCGTAGTCCACAGAGCTTGATCCCATAGCAGTCATCCAAATCACCGTAGTATATTTGGGTGAGTTTTCAACATAATTGAGGTTAGTATTTTTAAGTTCTTCCATAATCACTTCTTCAACCTTTTGGTTACTCGTCCCGTAAGCAACAGAAAAAGGGATATGTATTCGTCTGAAATCATTTTCTAAAGTCCAGTTGACGACATTGTTTTGAATAAAAGAAGAGTTTGGAATAATCACATCAATATTGTCATTGGTTGTGACCGTAGTGGAACGCATTTTCATATCACTGACTGTACCTCGAATGCTATCTGAGACTTCTATATAATCCCCCAAACGAATAGTTCGCTCAAACATCAATATGATACCTGCGGCAAGGTTGGAGACGATGGTTTGTAAACCAAAACCAATACCGATAGAGAGTGCCCCAGCAACCAGTCCTAGATTGGCGAGATCCAAGCCGATACTGTTAAGTGCAATAAGTAAAGTGATAAATATGAGAATATAATAGCCGACATTGGAGATCATCTTCGCTGAAGAGAGAGAAAAACGCTCTCGTGTTGCATTCAGTTTCATTATTCTTCGTTTGTAAAGTGAAGCAAGTATAAACCCAAGAATTAAGATCAAAAGTACTTTGAGGATATCCATGATAGAAATGCCTCGTTCATTAAATACAAAAAGAGCTTCAGTGAGCTTGTTGTAAGCATAATCATAAAGACTTTCAGCACTTTCCTCTACATTTGAGAGTGCCAGTACCACATTACCTGCTACGTCTTTGAATAATGTCCTGAGGATAGTTCGTTTGAGTCTATAGTGATTAACAAGTTCTGGCGTGAGTGTGGTGAGGTCTTCTTTACCGGCGCTGAAGAGATCGAGTGTTTTTTGATTCTCTTCTATCTGCAGATAAGCAAGAGAAAGAAGTATTGTTTGATCGATTTTTGTAGTGAGTGCATTCATCCTATTCATAGTATTGACAAGAATCTTTTTACTCAATATTTTCGAGACACTTTCATGGTGTATAAGTTCACGTTCTTTAGCCAGGTTGAGTGCAACGGCTTTTTGTTCTATAGAAGGAAATCTTGTGTTTATGTCAGTAAGTTTTTTCTCCAAGGCAGGAATATTGAATGTGACACGTTTTAGTGCTTGTTTAAAATGATCTTCTCCTTTTTTAACCAAGGCTTCATATGCCTGTATAGAAAGTGCATGGTTTTTTCCTTTAAGTTTATAAAATGCATATTGTAATTGGTAAAGACGTAAATTTTTTTTATCTTCAATTGTAATATCATTGATACTCTTGCTTAAATATTGCCGTTTTGATTGCATGTTGGATTGTTCTTTTTTGAGGGTATTAATGGTTGTGTAAGTATCAGTAAGTGCATTAAGATAAGAAAGATAGTTTTCAGTGCTGATATTTTGATCATCAGATAAAAGTGAATCAGGCATAGGATTGACTTTTGATGTAAAAGAGAGCATATTTGCAAGTTTCCCTAAAATCATACGTTCTGTAGCGAGACGTTCTCTATCAGATTGTTCTTGAGGTTGTTCTTGGTTAATGAGTTTTCTCACCTCTTTATGATAGCTTATAGTGTTATTGCCTTCATAGAGTTTTGTATCTATATCAGCTGACCATAAAGAGAGTGTGAGAAGAGATAATAAAGTGAATAATTTCATAAGGTGATACTTTTTTCCAAAGTATAGTGTGGAAGTGTGAACCGATTGTGACTTTCATACTGTAATATGATTAGGTCAAAAACGATAAGATAAATGTCTGGCTCATCCATTCGTATAGCTAAAAGTAAATCCTACACTATTAGTTTAAAAGTTTCTCAATGTCTTTTGCAATCTCTGTAGGCTTGGTGGATGAACCGTAACGGGTGATGACATTACCCTTTTTGTCTACAAGGAATTTGGTGAAGTTCCACTTGATGCTTTCAGTGCCTAATATACCTGGTGCTTGCTTTTTTAGATAAGCATAAAGAGGATGGGTATCTTTCCCATTTACGTCTATCTTGGCAAAAAGTGGGAAGGTGACATCGAAGTTTGTTCTACAGAAGTTTAGTATCTGTTTTTCTGCACCGGGTTCTTGACCTCCAAATTGGTTACAAGGGAATGCCAGTACTTCGAAACCTTGGTCATGGTAAGTCTTGTAAAGTTTTTCCAGACCTTCATATTGGGGTGTAAATCCACATTCGCTGGCTACATTGACGATAAGGAGCACTTTATCTTTGTAGATTGCCATGGATTGTTCATTTCTTGTGATAGTCGCAACGTTAAAATTATAAATATGGTTCATGGTGTCTCCTGCATTAAGTGATAGTATGAGTAATAAACCTAGTAAGGTTTTTTTCAAAATGATATCCTTTTAAATGTTTCTATCTATATTATCGTACTTTTTTTGCACTTTATATCTCGTTAAGCAGTGGGTTTTTAAATTTTTCCTGAAGTATAATAGTGAGAGAGTATAATTATAGAAGAATCTTATTTTTCAGGAGTTTTAATGTACGACATCATTTATATTGGCGGTGGGCTCAATTATTCAGGAGCCGTTGTTGCTGCGAAGCATGGTCTTAAAGTCGCTCTTGTTGAAACATCACTAGATCAAATGGGTGGTGTTTGCCTGCATAAAGGGTGTATACCTTCTAAAATGTTTCTGCACTATGCCAATACAATCCGTCAAAGCAAAGAGAGTGTATTTGAGGGAGAGATCATGCTTGATATGCAAGTACTCACCAAAAAAAAAGACAAACTGATTGCCAGTGCAACTAAAGCAGTAACTGCACAATGTAAACAGATTGATCTGATTGAGGGTAAAGGACGACTTATAGCAGCACATAAAGTTGAGGTAGCCGGAAAGGTATATGAGGCTGAGCATATTGTCATAGGAACGGGTTCCTCACCATTTATCCCTGATGGTATAGTGTATGACGGAAAGGCTATCATTACCAGTGATGAAGTACTTGAACTTCAGAAGTTACCTAAAGAGATAGCCATTTATGGTTATGGTGCCATCGGTTTGGAAATGGCAAGTTTTTTTGCTTCAGCGGGTGTGGAGGTAACACTCATTTCCCGTGCTGAGACACTTTTAGGAAAGTCACATCCTCTTATCCAAAGTGCAATGGTCAAAGAGATAGCAAAACTGGGTATCACCCATCTGAAAAGCCACTCTGTAGCATCTGCTGAAAATACGACAAAAGGAGTACATATCACTTTTGACGATGGCACTTCTAGCTATTATGAACAGATGCTTGTTGCCACAGGCCGGCACCCCAATAGTGACGTCATCGCTACAGATGAAATTACTGTCGATAGAGGTATAGAAACGGATGCGTTTTTTGAAACAACACTTGCCAAGCATTATGCGATAGGTGACTGCAATGGTAAACTCCAATTGGCACATGCCGCAAGAGCACAGGCACTGAATGTAGCGATGCAAATACTGGGTAAAAAGCCTAAAAAGCTTAATCTAGATCATGTAGTAAAATTTATACATACTTTACCAATGAGTTACGCTACAGTAGGAGAAA
>Ga0209013_10001784_pt1 | contig 19837 bp, 20 predicted proteins | sample Cruoilmetagenom2_FD_187291 | JGI IMG/M metagenome (GOLD analysis project Ga0209013, IMG submission 187291) | Oil polluted marine microbial communities from Coal Oil Point, Santa Barbara, California, USA - Sample 2 (SPAdes) (version 2) | ecosystem: Environmental > Aquatic > Marine > Oil seeps ...
AGAAAACATGTACGAGACCATGTATAATGCTTGTGGTGTAGGATTAGCAGCACCACAAATTGGAATACCAATTCGTATGTTTATTGTAGATGCTTCACCGTTTGCAGAGGATGACACACTTACTGATGAAGAAATAAACGAATTAAAAGATTTTAAATGCACTTTTATTAATGCTAAAATGCTTATTGAAGGAGGTGAGGAATGGGTTTTTAATGAGGGTTGTTTAAGTATTCCTAATATAAGAGAAGATGTAACTAGAAACCCAAATATAAAAATGGAGTATCAAGATGAAAATTTTGAAACACATATAAAGGAGTTTGGTGGACTATTAGCTCGTGTAATACAACACGAATACGATCATATAGAGGGTATTTTATTTACAGATAAAATTTCTAATTTTAAAAAACGCTTAATTAAAGGAAAGCTAACAAATATATCTAAAGGGAAAATTAATGTTGATTATAGAATGCGTTTTCCAGATATAAAAAAGAAGCGATAATGTTTTGTTAAGTAGCACAAACCAGTGATATTTGCCATTTTAAAGATTAAAATTATATAATGAGTTTAGAACGTATTTTATCAATTTCTGAAAAACCAGGATTATTTAAATTGATTACCCAAACAAGAAATGGTTTTATAGCAGAATCTCTTATGGATGGAAAACGAATATCAGTGAATTTAAGGAGTAATGTAAGTTTATTAAGCGAAATAGCTATTTATACTTTAACTGAAGAAGTACCTTTAAAAGAGGTCTTAAAAAAGATTAAGAGTAAAGAGAATAGTAATAAAACAAGTATTAGTCATAAGGATAGTAAAGATAATTTAGAAGAATACTTTTTTTCTATTTTGCAAGATTATGATGAAGACAGGGTTTATCCAAGCGATATAAAAAAAGTGATACGTTGGTATAACATTTTACAAGAAAAAGAGATGCTGCATTTGCTTGAGGAAGAAAGCAAAGATGAAGAAGAATAAAATCTAAATGGATATATTTTAAAGATATAAAAACGAAAAGGGGGAAATTCCCCCTTTTTTAGTTTGAAACTTTTTTACAAAAGTATTTTTAAATCCCTCTAAAACATAATAGCCAAAAGTCTCTAATAATATTGTAAAGTATCCTCAAATCAGATATTTAAAGAATACTTTATAACATATATAATTACTTATAAAAGTATAATATTTAATTATTTAAAAATGAAGCTATTGAATAAATTTATTAACAGTATATGTTTGTTTTTAATTGCCTATCAAAATTCGTAATTCAAAATCTAAAGTTAACTTTGTGAACCTTAAAATTGTTTCTAGTGTTAAGTAGTTATACAAAAGAATTTAAATACAATCTAAAATTAGCAACTCCAGTTATACTAGGTATGTTAGGTCATACTTTTGTGAGCTTAGTTGATAATATTATGGTTGGTCAATTAGGTTCTGCAGAGCTGGCAGCAGTATCTTTAGGGAACAGTTTTGTTTTTATTGCAATGTCACTTGGTATTGGTTTTTCTACTGCAATTACACCTTTAATTGCTGAAGCAGATTCTGGGAATGATTTTATAAAGGGTAAATCTTCATTTAAGCATGGATTATTTTTATGCTCAGTTTTAAGTTTTGCATTGTTTGCATTAATCCTGCTTTCAAAACCAATAATGTATCTTATGAAACAACCTGATGAGGTTGTAGTTCTTGCTATTCCTTATTTAAATTTGGTTGCTTTTTCGTTAGTGCCTTTAATTATATTTCAAGGCTTTAAACAATTTAGTGATGGTTTGTCAATGACAAGATATCCTATGTATGCCACAATCTTGGCTAATGTTGTTAATGTTATTTTAAACTATGCTTTAATATTTGGAAAGTTCGGATTTCCAGAAATGGGAATTGTTGGAGCAGCAGTAGGAACATTAGCTTCACGATTTATAATGCTATTCTTTTTATGGTGGATACTTACACAAAAAGAAAAATCTAAAGCTTACGTTACTAATATTAAGTTTTTTGTGCTTGATAATAAAATGATAAAAAAAATATTGAATCTAGGGTTTCCTAGTGCAATGCAGATGTTTTTTGAAGTTGCAATTTTTACTGCTGCAATATGGTTAAGCGGGATGCTAGGCAAAAATCCGCAAGCAGCAAACCAAATTGCACTTAATTTATCATCTATGACTTTTATGGTCGCTATGGGCTTAAGTGTTGCAGCAATGATAAGAGTAGGAAATCAAAAGGGGCTACAAAATTTTAAAGAATTGCGACGAATTGCATTTTCAATATTTTTATTAGGGCTATGTTTTGCTTTTGTTTTTGCATTGTTCTTTTTAGCATTTCATCAAGTTTTACCAAAATTATATTTGAATTTAGACGATATAGTTAATTTTAAAGATAACACAGAAGTTATTAAAATAGCAGCAAAATTATTATTAGCAGCTGCGATATTTCAGTTAAGCGATAGCATACAAGTTATGGTTTTAGGAGCATTACGTGGATTACAGGATGTAAAAATTCCAACAGTAATCACTTTTGTAGCTTATTGGCTAATTGGTTTTCCAATAAGTTATTTTTTAGGCAAAGAAGAAGCTTTTGCCAGTTTTGGAATATGGTTAGGTTTATTGGTTGGTTTAACTGCTGCAGCAATAATGTTGTATATTAGATTTAATTATTTAACAAAACGATTAATTAAAGAAAAACAAAACAATAATTAACTTTTATGGAGCTTCCAAAATTTATACTTGGTGACAATACCGATTTACCAAATGCCATTTTTGTAATTCATACTGAATTTCCTAGGTTTATTATAAATTTAGAAAATGATGATATAGAATGGCTTGAAGAATTTGACCAACATGATGAGAAAGAATTATTAAGCGAGACAGAAAATGCTATTAAAGAAACGTCTGAATTTTATGATAGAGAAGTTTCTAGATATGATGATTAATTTTATTTTATGGTAGATCAACTCCTTCAATACGATAAAGAATTATTTCTTTTTTTAAATAATTTGGGAATACCAATTTGGGATGATTTTTGGTTAGTTATTACTAATAAGCTAACTTTTATTCCTTTGTACGCAGTTTTACTGTATTTAATTTATAAAAAATTAGGTTTAAAATCATTACTTTTATTAATACTTGTTATTGTAGCTCTGATAACTTTCACGGATCAGGTTACAAATCTGTTTAAAGATGGATTTGAGCGTTTAAGACCTTGTCGAGAAGAAAGTGTAAAAGAATTTATGCGCTTTATTGCGCCTCGTTGTGGTAAATATGGTTTTTTCTCTGGCCATTCATCTAATACAATGGCAGTAGCTGTATTTGCAGGACTGTTATTAAAACCACACTATAAAAAATTAATCTTTATTTTATTGTTTTGGAGTGCTATAGTCGCTTATAGCAGAATTTATGTTGGTGTCCACTATCCTCTAGACATCATTTGTGGAATGGTATTTGGAGCATTTTCAGGTTTTATTTTTTATAAGCTTCAGCAATATTTAAGACAACGTTTTATTTCTTAGTCAACACATAATAATGACTTACTAGTCTGTCTTTATGTTTCTTTGTGTCAGGTTCTGAATGGTTTAAATCGTAAGTATTGTGCTGTACAATATTGTAATTTTCTTTTAATAGTTTAGTGTCAGTTGGATTAAAATCCCTCACGAGTATTCCAAATTTCTCATCTTTGGGAAAGTTGTAAGTAGAATCATTAATTTTTATTTGCGGAATTTTATCACCAAAATCCCAAATCATTTCTGGAGAAACGTAACCAAAACTATAGATCTTTAGGTTTTCTTTTTCAACCTTCATTTTTAATGAAGAAATACTTTTATAGTTGTCACTTTTTAATCCTTTTGAAAGTGGTAAAACAAATACAAATACGCTCATTACAAAGCTAATTATGAGATAGAAAACTAGCTTTAATTGTTTTTGTTTCAGTTTTAATGCAATTAATATTCCAATAGTAAAAAGTACTATTGAAGCCACTGTAAACCAAATCCAATTTATATCTGTAGTATCTTTTAAAAACAGATAGCCAACAATGGGGAAAGCAATTCCTATAAAAGCAATCAAGCCAAAATTAAAATACACTGGAATGGTTTCTTTTTTATCTTTTATCTTTTTAAATTCTCGAAAAAGATATTGAATATAAAATCCTGTGTTTATAGCTAATGGAATTAAAACTGGCATTAAATAACGTGACTTTTTTTCTGGTATAATAGATAATAATATAACAGCAAAAATGGTCCAATAAAAGCTAAATTTATAAGCTTTTAAATTGCTGACTCGAGTTTTTAAATATGGGTAAAGTAATCCTATAAATGCTGGTATTGTCCAAATTCCGCTTTGCGTAAAAAAGCTCCAATAATAATAAAATGGTCTAATATTATAACTTCCCCAATTTCCAGTTTCTTTATTAGTAATTCTTAAAAATGTGTCTGGATCTACTAATCTTACATATAAAAACCACCAGCCTCCAACTAGAAGTATTATAACTAATATTGAAAATATAGAAACGATTTTTGTTTTAATAAGTTTGTACTTATAGGTAACTCTATACGAAATTAAAAAGGGTAGAAGTAGAGCGTAAAATGAAACAGGGCCTTTACTCATTATTGAAAACCCTATAAAAAATCCTGAAAATAATACATGTCTCCAATATTGTTTTTCTTTTTCAAAAAAGTGAAATAAATGAAAAATACCAATAAGCATAAATCCATGTGAGAAGATATCCCAAGGCGCTTCAATAACGATACCTATAATATAAAAAGAGGTCACAGTTATTAAGGCATTTATTAGACTCTGAACTTTATTTTTTAATAATAAGTTACTTAGTAAATAAGAATAAACTCCAGTGAGGATTACCATAATAATTCCAGGAAAGCGTAAAGCAAGAATATTTTTTATTCCAAACATTAATCCAGAGAGTGCTGCAAACCAAGTTGGCAAAGGTGGTTTTTGGTAACGCGCTTCACCATTCATGGTAGTTAATAACCAATTGCCATCATTAATCATTTCGCGGGCAGTAATAAAATTACGAGCTTCCATTATAGTGACATCTAATACATCTATGTTGATACTTAACATAATTAAGACTACAATTACTATAGTGAGAATAGGATTATTTTCAATGGTTTTAATCATTGTATTTATGAAGTAAAATTAAATTTCTAATATAGATTATCGAGCCTAAAATGTGCCCTATAAACAAAACAGGATCTCTTCTAAATACGGCATACGTTAAAATTAAAAGTGAACCAGCTAAACTTAATAACCAAAATCCCATAGGTAAAACAGACTTTCCTTGCTTTTCAGAATATAGCCATTGATACACAAATCGTAATGTAAATACAATTTGCGAAACGATGCCAAGAGCTAATAACCAAAAAGGAATTGCTTCATTTTTAAATAATAATTCAACATCAATTCGATTGTTATTAAAGTAATATATAATAATTATTGTAGGTGCTAAAAAAAGGAACCATCTTAATATTTTTGGAAGTTTTTGCCATTCATTTTGCAACTGAAGGTTTCTTATATAAATAAAATAAGTAAGTGCTTGACCTAGCATAATAGCGAAATCATTTCGTAAATACCCATAAACAAATAATAAAAATGATGCGATTAAACTTAATGTCCAAAATAATGTAGGCGTAATAACTTTACGCTGTTTTTCCGAAGTAATCCATTGAATAACTAATCTAGAGGAAAACAAAATTTGAGCAATAAACCCTATAGAATATATTAGCCAATTACTCATTAACTCTTTTTAGAAACAGTGTAATTAATATACTTTTTTTTCATCCATAGATAAGCAAAACAATCCATTAATGGCCCAATCAAACGATTCCATAAGCCAAATTTTGCTTGCCCAGCAATACGAGGAAAATGTTGAACAGGAATTTGAATAACTTTCCCATTTTGTAATAATATCATTGCTGGTAAAAAACGATGTAACCCTTTAAACATTGGAATACGTTTTGCGTATTCGGTTTTAATAACTTTTAGAGGACAACCAGTATCATCCATGCCATCATGTGTAAATGCTCTTCTAATACCATTTGCAATTGTTGAAGACATATTTTTTACAAACGAATCTTTTCTATTAGCTCTCACACCAGTAACTAAATCATAATCGACTATATGTTCTAACAGTAAATTAAAATCTTCTGGAGCAGTTTGTAGATCGGAATCTATATAACCTACAAATTCAGTTTTTGTATAATCAAATCCTGCTTTAATAGCAGCACTTAAACCACGATTTTTTTCAAAAAGAATAAAGCTAAAAGCTTCATTTCTATTGCAAATCATTTCAATAAGGTCTTGACTTTTATCTTTAGATCCATCATTCACAAATAGAATAGTTGTTGCAAGTATTGCGTTTGCTGTATATGTAAGAAGCTCTTTTTCAACACGTTCTAAATTATCTTCTTCATTATAAACAGGGACAATTATGGTGAACTTATAATCCATTTATTAAAGGTTAGTTATTGCAAAAATATTCTTTTTTAGATTAACTCCATAGTTTCATATTTTAAATGTAAAAAAGATATTAAATTGCACCTTTAAATTTTTAAGTGTGAATATATTAGTTACAGGTGCTGCAGGTTTTATAGGTTCTCATACAGCCGAACGATTACAAAGTTTAGGGCATAATGTTTTTGGTGTTGATAATTTTTCAGATTATTATGATGTGCATCTGAAAAAATTAAATGCCAAAGCCATTGAAAATAAAGGTGTTAAAGTGTTAACTTTAGATTTGCGTACTTCTAATTTAATTGAAGAGCTGCCGAATAATATTGATTATATTTTTCATTTTTCAGCTCAGCCAGGAATTTCTTCTACATCTACTTTCGAAGATTATTTTAGTAATAATATAATTGCTACTAAAAACTTAATTGATTATGCACTGCAGTTACCAAGTTTTAAGTTATTTGTTAATATAGGAACGTCATCAATCTATGGTTTAGAAGCAACATTTCCAGAAGATGTTGCACCAAAACCAGCGTCGTTTTATGGTGTTACCAAATTAGCTGCCGAACAGTTAGTGCTTCAAAAAAGTAGAGAGAAGCAAATGAAATCTTGTTCATTGCGATTATATTCTGTGATTGGACCTAGAGAACGTCCTGAGAAAATGTACACCAAACTTATTGATTTAGGTTTAAAAGGAGAGTCATTTCCATTATTTGAAGGAAGTGACAAGCACTTGCGAAGTTTTACTTATGTAGGTGATATTGTTGATGGTGTTGTAAGTGTATTAGGTAAAGAATCTATTGTTGATGGCGAAATAATTAATTTAGGAACTGAGGTTGAACATACTACTCAAGAAGGTATAGAAGCTGTTGAAGCCATTTTGGGTAAATCTATTAAAATTAATATTATACCAAAAAGAGCTGGAGACCAACTACGCACAAAAGCTAATATTGATAAGGCAAAAAAGTTATTAGGATATAATCCTCAAACAACTTTGTTAGAATCGGTTAAACAACAGGTAGATTGGTATAAGGCTAACTTTTTATAAACTCAATAAATATTCAGCAGCAGTAAAAGGAGTGGTTTTATTTTTTTCTATTAATTGCAATTGTTTTTTTAATTCTTTTTTTATTTCTGTACGATTAAAAAAATCAGTTTTTAATTGCTCTTCTATTGTTTGAATAAGCCAAAATTTATTTTGCTCATTACGTTTGGTTTCGAAAAAGTTATTTTCTTTAGTTAGTGTTATATATTCTAAAATCATTTCCCAAATTTCATTTATACCTTCTTGATGCAATGCGCTACATAATGAGACTTTAGGGTTCCATTTAGAATCTTTATCAGGATAGAGTTGAAGCGCTCTATTAAACTCAACCTTTGCAAGTTTTGCGCGTTTTATATTGTCACCATCTGCTTTATTAATAACAATTGCATCTGCCATTTCTATGATGCCCCGCTTAATACCTTGTAATTCGTCACCAGCACCAGCAAGCTTCAAAAGTAAAAAGAAATCAACCATACTATGTACAGCAGTTTCACTTTGCCCAACACCAACAGTTTCAATAATAATAGTATCAAATCCAGCAGCTTCACAAAGTATAATAGTTTCACGGGTTTTTCTAGCTACACCACCTAAAGAATCTCCAGAAGCTGAAGGTCGAATAAAGGCTTTTCTATCTTTTACTAAATCTTCCATGCGAGTTTTATCTCCTAAAATACTCCCTTTAGTAATAGTGCTGCTTGGATCTATTGCAAGAACTGCAACTTTTTTGCCAAGTCTAGTAAGATGTTTTCCAAAGGCTTCAATAAAAGTACTCTTACCAACACCAGGAACTCCAGTAATACCTATTCTAACCGAGTTATTGGCTTTAGGTAAGCAAGCATTAATTATTGTGTTGGCTTTTTCTAAATGTTTAAGATTTTTACTTTCTACAAGTGTTATTGCACGACTTAGAGCAGTGATATCCTCATTTATTATTCCATGAATTAGCTCTTTAGTGCTAGGCTGTGTCTTGCGTTTACCTTTAATATTAGAAATAGATTTGCTATTAGTAATTTCTGATGGAGAAACTCCTTTTTTTTCATGCAAAGCGGTTTTATGTGTGTCTTTTTTTTGCAAATAATTATTTTAAAGGAACAACAATTTTTGTATTATCCCAAGCCATTGTTAAAGATAGGTTATCTGTAGAATTATCAAAAGCAATTGTAAACTGTTCTACAGTTGTTGGTATTTCTTCTACTGGAACGTTAATATTTATAATATCAAAATCAACTTCCCGCATTGCTTGCATAGCATCGTTAACTCCCCAAGGATATTGTTTAGTATTAAAAACAACCTGCCAAGACTCTTTATTTGGTATAGTCCATAATGTGTATTTTCCAGCTGGTAAAGAATCAATTCCTATTTTAAGGGCTTTATTCGTTTTAAAAGTAGTTGCCTCATTGGCTCCAGTTCGCCATACTTTATTATAAGCTACCAAACCTCCAAAAATATCACGCTCTCTTTTTGATGGTCTATTATAAAATACTTCAAGTTCTAAATCGTTAAGTTTAAATTCTACCGTATCTTTTGGACTTAAAGGTTTTTTAAATACATCTGTATAAAAATTGATATATGCTAATACTCCAATTGCTACTATTAATAGGAGTAAAATAATACGTTTTAAAAACATAGTTGAATTGTTAATTTGAATTACAAAGATAAATATAAAGGCAGTTATTCTTTTAATGAAACGTTAATTTGTTGGGCTTTGTTTTATTTCTTTATAAAAAATAATTATCTTTTTGCAACATCTTAAATTATGTATCGTCTTTAAGTTGATATCCTAACCAAAACACCAAAATTGAATACGCTTACAATAGACATTATAGAACAATGTAAACAAAACAATCGAAAAGCGCAATTGCAATTATATAATCAATATTGCGATGGAATGTTTGTTGTAGCTAAACGCTTTGTTAAAGATTCTTTTGAAGCTCAAGATATCGTACAAGAGTCTTTTATTAAAGCATTTTTAAAACTTCATCAATATAAAGCTGAAGTTACATTTGGTGCTTGGTTAAAACGTATCGTTATTAATAAAAGTATCGATTTACTTAAATCTAAAAAACAACATATGTTGGAATTAGATGAAGTGCACTTAAAAGTAGTCGATTCAAGTTATGAAGACGAATGGTTAGTTGATGATGCAATTACTTTAGACGAAGTAAAAGATGCAATTAATAAATTACCAGATAAGTATAGATGTGTTGTGATGATGTTTTTAATAGAAGGTTACGACCATCAGGAAATAGCCGAAGTATTAAAGATTACAGAAGTAGCATCACGCACTCAATTATCGAGAGGTAAGACCAAATTAAAAGAACTATTAACATTAGAACACAATGGCACAAGATATTAGAAAACTGTTCGAAAATGAACCAAAGGTATTTAAAGATAAAATGCCTAAAGGACATGAAGCTAGATTTTTGAAGAAACTGGATGAAGAACTTCCAGTAACATCTAACAAAAGCAAATTTACATTTTTAAATATTGCAGCAAGTGTTGTTTTGTTAATTGGATTCAGTTTTGGAGCTTTCCAGTTAATTGGTTCGGAAACAGAAGAACTTCCTGTTGAAACAACAGTAGCAAGAAAATCGTTAGGAGATATTTCTCCACAGTTTAAAAAGGTAGAAGATTATTATTTGGCAAATATCAATTTAGAATTATCTAAAATGAAAGTTACGCCTGAAAGTAAAGAACTTTTTGATGGTTATTTAGCTCGTCTAGAAGAACTTAATAATGAATATACTCGTTTAGAAGAAGAGCTAACCCAATCTGGACCTAACGAACAAACGGTAAATGCATTAATAGACAATCTTAAATTACGTTTAAACTTATTGTATCGCCTTAAGGAAAAATTAAGCGAATTAAATGAATCCAATAACATCTATGAAGACCTACAAGCGTAGTTCTTTAAATTATTAAAATTTTAAAAAATCAAAAGATGAACAAGTTTAAATTTATAACATTAACAATCGTTTTTTTAAGTGTATTTAGTTTAAATGCACAACAAAAACTTGAAAAAACGTCGCAGTCCGTAAAGGCAAATAAAGACGTTACGTTAAACTTAGACACAAGTCATACTAATATAGTAATTGATACTTGGAACAAAAATGAAGTAAGTGTAGAAGCTTATATTGAAAGTAAAGAATTAACAAAAGAAGAACTTAAAGATGTTTTAGAAAGCTGGGATGTAGATGTAGAAGGATCTGGTACAGATATTTCTATTTCAACTTCTGGAGGTAAAGTAGGGTCTTATAATTTCGATTTCGATTTCAACTTTGAAGATATTGAAGGATTGAAAGCACTCGAAGAATTGCAATTTGTTATAGAAGATATGCCAGAGATGCCAGAAATGGATTTTGAGATTCCAGAAATGCCAGAAATGCCAGAGATGCTAGATATGCCAGAGATGCCAGAGATGCCAGAATTGCCTGAATTACCTGAAGGTATTCACAGTTTTAATTTTGATTTCGATACTTATAAAAAAGATGGCGAAGCGTATCTTGAAAAATGGAGCAAAGAGTACGAGGCAAAATATGGTGCAGAATACAAAGATAAAATGAAGGCTTGGGCTAAAAAATTTGCTAAAACAGATTTTGATAAATATTCAAAAGAAATGGAAGTATGGGGCGAAAAGTATGGAGAGAAATTTGGGAAAGACTATGAAGTCAAAATGGAAGCTTGGAGCAAAAAATTTGATGGCGAGTGGGCAAAAAAAATGGAAGCTTGGGGCGAAGAATATGAGAAAAAATTTGGACCTGAATTTGAAGCTAGAATGGAGCAAAGAACAAAAGCGATTGAAGAACGAATAGAAAAACAAGAAGGAAGATTACATGAGCGTGAAAAGGAATTAGAAAAGAGAATAGAAGCAAGAGAAAAGCGTAGTGTGCATCTTAGAAAGAGAATAGAATCTTCAAGAAGTGGCAAGATTATTAAAACTATAAAAATAAGAATGCCTAAAGACGCAAAACTTAAAGTAAATGTACGACATGGGGAACTTAAATTTTCGTCTGTGATATATAATCTAAAAGCAGATTTATCACACTCAACTTTATTAGCCGAGAACATTGATGGAAGTAGCACTTCCATCAATGCTTCTTATTCTCCAGTAATAGTAACACATTGGAATTTAGGTGAATTAAAATTAAATTATGTACAGAATGCCGAACTAAAGTTTGTAAATCATTTAAATTTAACCTCTAATTCATCAAACATTATTGTAGGTGAATTAATAAGTAATGCTATTATAAATGGCAGTTTTGGAGATTTAGAGATCAATAAAATTTCTGATTCTTTTAAAAATCTAAATTTAGTTTTAGAAAATAGTGATGCTGTAGTTACGCTTCCAAAAACAGACTTCAACCTACAGTATAAAGGGACACGAACACGTTTTCAGCATCCCGATAAAACCACAAAAGAAAACACTTCTACATTTTCTGCAGGAAATTTAAGTAGTGACAAAACTATTGTTGTTAATGCAAAATACAGTAATGTAGTTATGCAATAAAAAAATTCCTGCGAAGGCAGGAATCTTATAAATTTTATTGATTACACGAATGTTTACTCTTCAACCAAAACCCATTCCCCTTTAGTAATTAAAGGTAACGCTTGTTTATATTTAAGGGTTTTATTTTCACCACTCATAACGTGTTTTATTGTAACACGATCATTACGACCAATTTTTGGGTGTTCTCTCACAATAGTTTCCACAACTTCTGTTTGACGCTGTGTATTTCCAGCAGCACGGCTTTCAGCAGCACGCTCATCCATATTTTGGATTTCCTCTTTGCTCGTTTCCACCTTCTCTCTACGTCTAGCCTTAGCTTCTTGAATTGTATCTGTAGTTTCTTGAGGTAATTCACCTTTAAACAAAAATGAAATTACATCTTTATTTACCTGATCGATCATCGATTTAAATAACTCGAACGATTCGAACTTGTAAATTAATAATGGATCTTTTTGCTCATGAACTGCTAATTGAACCGATTGTTTTAATTCATCCATTTTACGTAGATGTGTTTTCCAAGCATCATCAATTATAGCTAGCGAAATATTTTTTTCAAAATCTGTGATTAATTGTTTTCCGTTAGTCTTATAAGCTGTTTCAAGATCGGTAACGACCTGAAGATTTTTTATACCATCAGTAAAAGGCACTACAATACGTTTAAATTTATCACGCTGAGTTTCATATACATTTTTAATAACAGGAAATGCTAAATCTGCACTTTGCTTCATTTTTTCCTTATAATGGTTAAAAGCAGCTTTATATACTTTAGAAGAAATTTCTTTTTCGCTTAGTTTTCCAAATTCGTCTTTTGTTAATGGAGAACTCATTGAGAAATAGCGAATTAATTCAAACTCAAAATTTTTATAATCATTTGCATTCTTGTTGGTTTCTGAAATAATTTCAGATGTATCATAAATCATATTGGCCAAATCCACACGAAGACGTTCCCCAAATAATGCATGAAAACGACGTTTGTAAACAACTTCACGTTGAGCGTTCATTACATCATCGTATTCTAATAATCGTTTACGAACACCAAAGTTGTTTTCTTCTACTTTCTTTTGTGCTCGTTCTATAGATTTAGATATCATTGAATGCTGAATTACTTCACCTTCTTTTAATCCCATTCTATCCATCATTTTAGCAATACGTTCACTACCAAAAAGGCGCATTAAATTATCTTCTAACGACACATAAAATTGTGAGCTTCCTGGATCTCCTTGACGGCCTGCACGACCACGTAACTGTCTGTCAACACGACGAGAATCATGGCGCTCTGTACCAATAATTGCTAAACCTCCAGCAGTTTTAACTTCATCTGAAAGTTTAATATCTGTACCGCGACCAGCCATATTTGTAGCAATAGTTACTTGTCCTGGTTGTCCAGCTTCTGCAACAATATCGGCCTCTTTTTTATGTAGCTTTGCATTTAATACATTATGAGGTACTTTTCTAATAGATAACATTTTACCTAAGAGTTCACTAATTTCTACCGAGGTTGTACCAATAAGAATTGGTCGTCCAGCTCTTGATAGTTCGGTAACTTCGTCAATAACTGCATTATATTTTTCACGTTTTGTTTTGTAAACTAAATCTTGTCTGTCGTCACGTGCAATAGGTCTATTCGTTGGGATTTCTACAACATCTAATTTGTAGATTTCCCAGAATTCTCCAGCTTCGGTAACCGCAGTACCTGTCATACCAGAGAGTTTGCGATACATTCTAAAATAATTTTGAAGTGTCACAGTTGCAAAGGTTTGTGTAGCAGCTTCAATTTTTACATTTTCTTTGGCTTCGATGGCTTGGTGTAATCCGTCACTATAACGACGACCATCCATGATACGTCCTGTTTGCTCATCTACAATCATTACCTTATTATCCATCACCACATATTGGGTGTCTTTTTCAAACAAAGCATAAGCTTTTAACAACTGACTCAAGGTATGTATACGTTCTGATTTAATTCCAAAATCACGAAATAGCTCTTCTTTTTGTTCTGCTTCCTTTTCTGTAGTTAGCCCTTTAGCTTCAATTTTTGCTATTTCAAGGCCAATTTCTGGCATTACGAAAAAATCTGGATTGTCTTTTCCAGAGAGGAAATCGACCCCTTTATCTGAGAGCTCTATTTGATTGTTTTTTTCTTCAATAACATAATAAAGTTCTGCATCTACTTTAGGCATCTCTCTATTATTATCTTGCATATAAAAGTTTTCTGTTTTTTGAAGGAGTTGTTTCACACCTTCTTCGCTTAAAAACTTAATTAATGCTTTATTTTTAGGGATTCCTCTATATACACGTAGTAATTGAAACCCGCCTTCTTTGGTGTCTCCTGCAGCAATTAATTTTTTAGCCTCAGCTAAAATACCTATTAAATATTTTCGTTGAACATTAACTATATCTTCAATTTTTGGTTTTAACTCATTAAATTCATGTATCTCTCCTTTTGGAACTGCTCCAGATATAATAAGAGGTGTACGTGCATCATCTACTAAAACAGAATCGACTTCATCCACAATAGCGTAATGATGAGGACGTTGTACTAAATCGTCAGGCGAATGTGCCATATTATCGCGTAAATAATCGAAACCAAATTCATTATTTGTTCCGTAAGTAATGTCTGCATTGTAAGCTTTTTTACGTTCAGCAGAATTTGGTTGGTGATAATCTATACAATCTACACTCAATCCATGAAATTCAAAAATAGGAGCCATCCACGCACTATCACGTTTGGCCAAATAATCGTTAACGGTTACAAGGTGTACGCCTTTTCCTGTAAGAGCATTTAAATACATTGGTAAAGTTGCTACTAATGTTTTTCCTTCACCTGTATGCATTTCAGCAATCTTACCTTCATGTAAGGTAATACCACCAATAAGTTGGACATCGTAAGGTACCATATCCCAAGTTATAGGTTTTCCTGCTGCATCCCACGAGTTAGACCATGTTGCATTATCATCTTCTAGTGTTACATAAGTTTTAGAGCCAGATAATTCTCTATCGAAAGTTGATGCTTTAACTGTAATGGATGTATTATTTACAAAGCGCCTTGTTGTTTCTTTTACAACGGCAAAGGCTTCTGGAAGAATCTCGTTTAATAACTCTTGTGTCGCATTGTAAGACTCATCTTTTAATTTGTCTATTTCTTGATAGATGTCTTCTTTTCTATCGATGTCTTCTGTAGTATCAGCTTCTTCATTTAGAGCAGTAATTTGATCTTGAAATTCTTTACGAGCATCTGCAATTTTAGATTTAAACTCTAAGGTTTTTGCTCGTAATTCATCATGAGATAAATTTCCAATTTGTGCTTCAAAAGATTTTATTTTGTTTACTAAAGGCATGGTAGCCTTAACATCTTGTTTGGATTTGTCTCCAACAAACACTTTTAATACTGAATTTATAAAACTCATCTATATCTATGTTATTTTTTATCTCTGACTGATTGGTTGCCAAAGATACTATTAGTTGTTTTGTTAATGAACTCATTTAAGGTTTTTATAATTGGCTGTAAAATTACCATTTAGTTCCCATATTTTATCTTTTTATTACTCCGTAGTGATACTATGCAGTGCAAAAAAGTTTTCATCTGGAAACAAAAGCTTAATTTTTCGCTTCAATAAAATGACAAAAAATGAATTCATTGAAAAAATTAGACACAAAAAAAGCCTCGAATGAGACTTTTAACTATTTTTTAATGGTTTATTATTTTAATATTCATCCTCATTCCAAAGATAATCTTCATCAGTTGGATAATCAGGCCAAATTTCATTAATAGAGTCATACGAATCTCCTTCATCTTCAATTGATTGTAAATTTTCTACAACTTCAAGAGGTGCTCCTGTTCTAATAGAATAATCTATAAGTTCATCTTTAGTGGCTGGCCAAGGCGCATCACATAAAAAAGATGCTAATTCTAGTGTCCAATACATTTCTTAATAAATTAATTTTTTGCAAAAATAAATTTTTAGTTGAAATAGTCAAGCAAAAAATCAATTATTTAATCATTAATTTTAAGAACGTCTGTTTTTCACTGTAAACTTTTAATACTTAGTTATTTTTGCAGTGTTATATAATACGATAAAATTGTTATGCTTCTTTTTTAGGAATCCATTTAATTTCATCAGCGTGTAAGTCTTTAGACAACTTTCGTGCCAATACAAAAAGGTAGTCTGATAGTCGATTTAAATAGATAAGTGTGTTAGATTGAAAAGGCTCTATTTCGTTAAGCGCAGAAGCTAAACGTTCTGCTCTTCGGCAAACACAACGAGCTATATGACAGAATGACACCGTTTGATGGCCACCTGGAAGCACAAAATGCGTCATTGGATGAAGATATGTATTCATGCTATCCATTTCTTGTTCGAGAAGCTCTATGTCTTTATTAGAAATTTTAGAAATATTTAAACGCTCTTTCCCACTTTTTAATTTGGTTTTATTTGGATCGGTTGCTAAAATAGCCCCAACTGTAAATAGTTTGTCTTGAATATTGATTAATATATCTTTAGAATGAGAATCTATCTCTTGGTCTCTGATTAAACCAATATGTGAGTTAAGCTCGTCGATAGTTCCATAGCTTTCAATACGTATATGATGTTTAGGCACTCTTGTACCTCCAAAAAGAGCTGTTGTGCCTTTATCTCCTGTTTTAGTATAAATCTTCATGGTATTGCAAGATATTAAAAAGGAATAATTAATTATAGTCTTATTGTAAAATGTTCCTTTAGTTGTTCTTTTCTAAAAAACACAAATCCCCAGAAAAAAGTATCAATACTCACAGTTATTTTTGGGTGTTGTATGATGGTTTGCCAAGCTTCTGTCATGTCTTTTGACCAATAAATATCATCAAAAATAAAGATTGTATCGTTTTGTGTTGTTGATAGAAGTATTTCGAAATAATTTATTGTAGCTTCTTTTTGATGATTTCCATCAAAGAAAATAAGGTCGTAGGTCTTGGATTTTAGAGTTTGGATGATTTCTGAAAAATTTCCAGTTATGGTCTCAATGTTTTCTAATTTAAATTGTTTGAATTTTTCTTCTGAAAACTTTGAAATATTTGGGCAACCCTCAATAGTAGTGATTTTAGATTCTGGTTGTCCTAAACTTATAGCGTGTGTTGCGATGCCTAGTGAAGTCCCTAATTCTAGGATCGTATTACATTTGAAATATTGAGTCAATCGAAATAAAAGTTTTGCCCTACTATTAGTCGTTCCAGCATTTTTTGCAATTTGAGATATTTGCCTAGTATTGTTATTTGTAACATGAGAACCAGCACCAAAATCGGTTATTTCAACAATATTGTTGTTAGCCAATAAATGTTGTTTGTATTGCTTTATTTGTTTATAAGCTGGATAATTGGTTTTATTATAAAAGCATTTGGTAATTAGATCATATACAAAAGGCGAGTGTACACCATGTTGATTTTTAGACTTTAATAAGAATTTTATATATGATACAATTTGATAACGCATTAGCCTTCTAGTTTTGCTGAAAGTTCAAACCAACGCTCTTCTTTTTCTTCAATGGCATCAATAATTAATTGTAATTGAGAAGAAAGTTCATTTATTTTTTTTGGAGATAATGTTTTATCATGGAATTTTACTTCTATTTCCTTTTTATCATGCTCTAAAGATTTGAGTTTGCTTTCAATGGCATTTAGCTCTTTTTGTTCATTAAACGACAATTTTATATTGTCATCTTTTTTCCATTGTTTTTTTTCTGTTTTATTATCAGAAGCATAACTAGCTTTTATAACACTGTCTTCATAATTTCTATAATCGCTATAATTACCTGGAAAATCTTCAATTACGCCTTGTCCGCGAAACACAAATAAATGATCTACAATTTTATCCATAAAATAACGATCATGAGAAACTACTATGAGGCAGCCAGGAAAATCAAGAAGGAAATTCTCTAATACATTTAATGTCACAATATCCAAATCGTTTGTAGGTTCATCCAATATTAAAAAATTTGGATTTTGTATTAATACTGTACATAAAAACAAGCGTTTACGTTCTCCTCCGCTTAGTTTTTCGACAAAATCGTATTGCTTTTTTCTATCAAATAAAAAGCGTTCTAACAATTGTTGTGCACTAATTTGACGTCCTTTTTTAAGTGGAATATAATCGCCAAATTCTCTAATAACTTCAATTACTTTTTGTCCTTCTTTTATCGTGATACCATCTTGGGTATAATATCCGAACTTTACTGTTTCGCCTGTAATTATCTTTCCAGAGTCTGGAGTTAAACTTCCTGTTAGTAAATTTAATAAGGTAGATTTTCCTGTGCCATTTTTACCAATGACTCCAATACGTTCTCCTTTTTTAAAAACATAATCGAATTTATTTAGTATGATATTTTCGTCAAAAGCTTTTGAAACATTGTGTAGCTCGATAATTTTACTGCCTAAACGTTCCATGTTAATTTCCAATTGCACTTCGTGTTCGTTACGTCGCTGGTGTGCACGTTCTTTAATTTCGAAAAAATCGTCTATTCTGGATTTAGATTTGGTAGTACGTGCTTTAGGTTGGCGGCGCATCCAGTTAAGCTCTTTTTTATAAAGCTGTTTTGCTTTATTTGTTTCAATCGATTCCCGTTCTATTCTTGCTTCTTTTTTGTCTAGATAATAGGAGTAATTGCCTTTGTAGGTGTAGAGTTTTCCTTGATCTAATTCAATAATTTCATTGCAAACACGTTCTAAAAAATAACGATCATGTGTTACCATTAGAAGTGTAATCTGCTCTTTCGCAAAAAAAGATTCTAACCACTCAATCATTTCTAAATCAAGATGATTTGTAGGCTCGTCAAGTATGAGTACATCTAGTTTGTGTATGAGTACATTAGCAAGATTCAATCTTTTTATCTGACCACCAGACAGTTCGCTTACTTTTTTATTGAGGTCGTTTAGCTTTAGTTTAGATAGAATTTGTTTGTACTGGGTCTCAAAATCCCAAGCATTATGACGTTCCATGTTTTCGAAAGCCTTTTGATAGTTTTCTGTGTCTTCAGGGTTTGTAAGTGCATCATGGTATTGACTAATGATTTTTAATATAAAACTATCGGAAGCAAAGATGGTTTCTTCAATAGTTAAGTTTTTATCTAGGTTTGATTCTTGTGTTAAGAATGCAGTTTTAATACCTTTTCTATATACTACTTGCCCATCATCTGGTACGTCTATTTTAGCAAGGATATTTAAAATGGTAGTTTTCCCTGTGCCATTTTTTGCGACGAAGGCTATTTTTTGATGCTTATGGATGCTAAACGAAATGTTTTGAAAGAGGTTTAATTCTCCATACGACTTTGATATGTTCTCAACGGTTATGTAATTCAATTTTTTTATGCAAATAACGTATAAAAAACCAAAAAAGTAGTTTGCAGTTTTGAATTTGTTTACTAAAAGCTATATTTGTGTTGAATCAAAATGCGTCATATGAAGACATGTATTCTTGTTATTGGCTTAATTTTAAGTGTTTTAGTTTCTTCTTGTATTTCTCACAAGGACACACTGTATATGCAAAACAAAAATTCGGCATTAGACAGCACACAAATGCTTGTAGAAAAACAAAAGCCCTATCGTATCCAAGTCTATGATATTTTAAGTATTATTGTTAAAGCACTCGATCAAGAAAATGTACAAATTATTAATCCTATTGGGGATGACAAATTGAATGCAAGTGGTGCGGAACGGGCTTATTTTGATGGGTTTACCGTTGATTTACACGGTGAGATTAGAATACCAACCTTGGGTAAATTGAAAGTATTGGGTTATACTACTGAGGAGATTGAACAGATGATTGAAAAGAAACTTTTAGATGAGCAATTTAAAGAAACGGCTAATTT
>Ga0209013_10001785_pt1 | contig 19835 bp, 14 predicted proteins | sample Cruoilmetagenom2_FD_187291 | JGI IMG/M metagenome (GOLD analysis project Ga0209013, IMG submission 187291) | Oil polluted marine microbial communities from Coal Oil Point, Santa Barbara, California, USA - Sample 2 (SPAdes) (version 2) | ecosystem: Environmental > Aquatic > Marine > Oil seeps ...
AAGGAGACTGAGACGCGGCTGAAGCTTGTGGGGCACAATATTCGGCGAGTGGGGTACTTGGAGATCATGGGTGATGTGGTACCACACTGGAGGGGCTGTGCATGAATTTTGTCCAAAAGCCTCCCACCACAAAACAAATCAACAGCAAGCGGTGATATAGCTACAAACAGTTGGGGGTTAAAAGTGTAGATGGAACGGGAATTACTGCCCTCTGCACACTTTACATAGTCCATGATACTTGACAACCGGGACGACTGAAACCAGACCTGAAGATATCTTTGAAAGATGTAAAAATGGTTGTATTTTATTCATTTTTCTATTCTTCTTTCTCGTTCTTTTTCTTTTTCATGTAGAAAAACAACCCCGGAACCAGTATCGCGACTATCACCACTACTGCCACCACTATCAGCGACATGCTGTTCTTTGTGATTTCAGGAGCCCCGTCTATAGTCTTTGTGGGGGAAACGGCATAGACCGTATTTCCGGAGACGACCTTTGCAGTGAACTCATACTTTCCGCTCTTCCAGCCATCCATCGGTATGTAGTTGTATTTGACCTCGGTTCGTTCCATGGGAAGATGGGGGAATGAAGCGATCGTGATTGTATCAGAGGTTGCGCCTGAAACCGTGATTACGATGGATGTATCCGGCAGTTCCATGTAGACGTTCTTAATAACGGCAACGGTGTAGACGTAACCAAGTTCCCCGGCATCATTTTTTGCGGGTAACGCGTCAAAGACCTCGAAATAAACACTCCGTATGAGCAGCTCGACTTTAGTTTCCTCGTAAGGTTCGAGTTCAAACTCCTCGCTTGCCACCACCTCACCGAGCAGATATGTCTTTGCAGTATAGGTTCCGGGAACAACCCGCTTCTCAAGCTCTCCGCTTGCGTTTGCCATCTCATAATCACCGTGATAGAGTCTGATATGCGCATTGGAAGCAATGTTTCCAACAGGATCCACTGCGGCAACATTGACAGTCGCATAATCACCCGCAATCTCAACATTTGCGCCCTGAGCGGCGGATGTGAGGACCTTTATGGGCAGATCTCCCTCGACCTCATTTATCATCACAATCACCTTTACGGTGTAGTTTCCGGGAACCGCGTCATCATGAGCTTTCAGCGTGATGTAAATCCTTTCATAGTCGTCAGGCTCCAGAAAACAGCTCTCAGAAGACAGACCGACGTCTATGAACTCGGGAGCTTCATATTCCACATCAACACGAACACGCTTATCCGCCTTGTTGAATGCAACAACATATATATCATTGCTCGAGATCTGCTCACCCTGCGCCAGGACGTAATCATGCGAGTAAAACGACCCCGAAATCGCCACACCACCATCGCATGATGGAACCACAGACAACATCGAGGCAAACAGAATTGTAATGATTAATGCACCTTTTCCCTTCATGCCATCCCACTTTCCATAATATCACTATTTCCCCATATTACATTGTCTTGTGTAGTTTAAAAGCTTTCGCGTAAAGCTGCCTGGATGATAATCCTCGGTGCAAAACAGATCCCGCAAAAAGTAGAAGGGATGGGAAGAGCAAGCCCCACGCCCTTCCCGGTTGTTGTTCAGACGTTGGCTATCTGCACGGTATAGGTTCCATTGTACGTGCCTGGAAGCAATCCGGATTCTGCGACACTCACCCACTGGTATATGCTATGGCAAACCCCGTCTTCGGTTGGTGTCGGACCTTCTCTGTTGTAAAAGCCCTGTATGTAGGTGTCGCCAAATTCGCTCTCTACGAAACTGCAGTCACTCAAATTGTTGACTGCACTGTTTTTCAGCGCAAACTCTCCTGCCTGGAGCGGGTATTGATACGAGGTGTTGAGTGTTGCCACATATTCAGTGCTGCACCATGCTGCGGACGATTTACTCTGGAGCTTGTAGTTGCTGTTCACAACCACGTAAACGTCCACATCACCGTCACCGGTGGGGCTGCTGGTGCTGACTTGTCTCTCTTCGCCCAGGTCTATGCCTCCGAAACTGTAGGAGGTGTCTGTGGATTCAATCTCTCCGCGCCAGTTCATGCTTTTGCCGTTTTCCGTCTTAGATCCGGTCTGTTGGGCCCCATCAGTAGCTGTGACATAGACTTCCCAGATGCCGGTTCCCGCTCGTGCCACAACACCGGAAGAGAAGTGCAAAACCCACGTTCCTGACGTGCCCGAAAAGGTTGCCGGCGCACTGCACGCACTGGCGGTTATACTCCATGAGCCAACAGGATCCACCTGAGTCCATTCGCCGGATGCTGTCCACCTGTATGTTGCCATGTCTGTTGCGCTGTTGTCTCCGGTTGTTCCGGTTGTCCTGATCACAACATTGAGTTGGGTCAGGTCATCCAGGGTGTTTGCATCATACACTCCCACAACCACTGCATACTCGACTGTGGGGTCCATCGAACTTACCAGGGTTGATTCATCGTCTGCACTGCACAGGACAACGGTGCTCACCACCGGCGCAGCACTTTCCAGCGTGAACGTGCCGGTTGATGCTGCTGCGCCTTCGCCTGATTGCGACGACATCTCTTGCTCGTTGCCAACACTGCTCTCAGGCTCAGGATCAGAATAACCAAGCGCACTATCATAAATCTTGATCTCGTCGATTGTGCCACTGAAACCATCGCCGATCATCAGATCACTCCCAGCAAAGTCGAACGAGATATCAGGAAGTGTGCGTTCGGATGAGAGCGTGCCATCAATATACATCTCCGCAACACCTTCGCCCCGGTCCAGAGTGACCGCAACATGGTGGAACAACCCATCAGCCAGGGTGGTTGATGACCTGAGAGTGCCGTTTAAGAAATCTACCTGTCCCCTGACAAGAGAGAGACTCAAGCCCGAAACCCCGAGAGAACCGCTCAGTGAATTTGCTGCCAGAGGGCAGGATATCATGTCCGCGGTGTAAGTCGTTTCTTCAACATTATCTTCCACCGCCGCATTTGTAAACCGACCGCTCAACGTCTCATTAGATTCATCCACTGTGTAGCTCATCCGGGTGCCAAGGTTCCACTTCACACCATCAGCAAGGATAAAAGCGGTTGACGCAAAGTTGTTTGAATCCATGTAGCCATACCCCTTCAATCCCAGAACACGAGCTGCGATGTAGTCGTAAATACTCTTATCATCGTCCGAAGGATCGCCATACGAGTGTGCCAGCGTCTTATCCAGCACGCCGTTGTCTCGCAGATACTCCCATTTGACAATGTCATTAGTCCAGTTATACGGGTTGTTATCAGCAGGTCTATTGAAGAAATCGACATAACTATAGGTTGGACCGGTTGTGAAGGTGCTCATGAAGCTCTCCCATAAGTAATAGTCGCTCCCGCAATGAACTGCGTAATACCTCACACCATTTGCAATCGTCTTCTTCCCATTTGAATGCACATGGTTGTTTATCCGGGTCAAGCGCTCATCAAAATCGGATTTGCAGCTTTCCCCATAATAACCCGGATCGACCTCGTCCCAGAAGAAGCCATCCACATACGAGCAATGTGCATCAATTGAATCAGTGATGCCCTGCTCCCATGCGCCCTTGTCAGGGGAATTCAGGTACGTGCTGCCAAGCGCTGCGTAGTAATAGACGTCAACGCCAGAATCACGCACGCTCTGGATCTCAGCAGGATTATCATCATGAACTACGATCAGTTCCAGTCCTGATTCTGCCCAATTCACACTCGAAGCGTTGAGCCAGCCGTAGTAGGTGCTGAACTTGAAAGTATCCGGATCAGGCATCGATATCTTATCTGCAGTCGTTTGCAGTTCAAAGGTCATGTCTGCGCCACCCAAACCGTCTGTCGTCCACGAGGAGCCGGCAGAATCATAGTACCATGCTTCTCCGTCCGAATAATCAGTGGGCCAACCTGCAGTCCAACAGTAATCCCAGCCGCCGGAAGCCGCCGGACTTTCCAGAACCAGCCAGTAGGTAGTTCCCCCAACAAGAGCACAATCAAAGCTTGCATCATGCCATGCAAAGGAATCGCCGATACTGCTATCTGAGATAGTATAGGTGGCAATCTCCGATCCCGGGTGAGTGCCCCCGTCCGTATAGATTGCTACGTTTACATCCCCCGTGATAAAGGAGGCGGCTTTTTTGATGTCAACCCTTGCTGTTGAGAGTGTCGAGTCAGCAGCCGGTTTGAAGGTCTGAGCTCGTTTGTAACCCGCACCAAATGCGGGCCACGCGACATTTGACATGTCCTGCTCCAACCCACCCAGATCGAACCTGACAGCCCCCTTCCCGATAACAGACTGCTCAGCAGAACTCGAAGACTTGACCCACGCATCAAGCGTGATCTCGTCGTTGATCTGCAGGCTCGGATCATTACCGCAATTCACGTAATCGGAAACGCCATCAAAACCCAGAGCGCTGTCGAACCGACCACCAGCCGTCCACGCCGCACCGTGGATATAACCGTCATTGCCGTTTCCTGAAGTATCGCCCGCGGTCTGACCAGAATTCTCATCCAGACAATAGCTCGCTTTGAGCGCATCAGTCGCTCTATTGAACGTATCCTGTTTGTTGCTCTGCGAGCTTGCGTCCGGGTTTCCGTAGTAGATGTATATGGTTGTCCCGCCACTATGGATGGACTGAACCTTCACCCATATCTTCGTTGAATCCGTGTTCGCCCCACTCTGTACCCAGTAACTGAGAAGCGTGGACCCATCCGCAGCAGTGAACCGTATGTCGCCACAGTCGGACGCAATCTTCCCCGCTGCAACCAGTCCCGCAGTATCAACATCGACAAGCACCGGATAATCCGAGACCTCCGAACCTGATCCCGTGATCGTGACAGGCGCCCTGTACGACCACCCCGGGAGATCTGCGCTGGCAGGCGTCGTGAACGTGCTGAGTAGTGCGAGTGTCAGTAGTAGTACTGTTAGTGATGGATAGAAATGTGTTGTTGGTTTTGTCATTGTGCTCCCCACCGTTTTATATTATTATTCGGTCCCCACAACCCGAAAAATTGGAGGAAAGGGGGAAAAGAAGATTTTCCCCAATTGTACTCAGGCGTTGAGTATCTGCACGTAGTATGTTCCCTGGTATTCGTCAGGAAGCAGTCCGGTGGATGCAACACTTAACCACTGATATATGCCTCTGTTCTCCCCTACTTCGGCAGTTGGACCTTCTTCATTGCCGAAGTCATTTATCCCATAGTAGCCGAGACCACCCTCGACCTGGACGCACCCACTATCGCCAAACGTAGCGTTCTTTCCGTCCCTCAATTGGATCTCTCCACTGTTAAGTGCGCTTGGATTGACTGTTGCTATATCCCCAGTACCATTACCGATCCAGGTCGCATCCGACATACTATAGAGCTTGAAGTTCCCGTTTGCTGTCACGGTGACGTCCACATCCTGATCATCACCGATGATTTGTTTCTCTGATTCTCCGAGAGTGACACCACCAAATGAATAGGACGTGTCCACAGCAGATATCTCTGCATAGAAGTCCATGGGGATGTTGAGTTTTGAGTTGGTACCTGTATTCCCACCGCAATCAACCGCCGCGACCGTTATGTCCCAGTGAGCCTCACTTGTCGCTGCTTCACTCAGCTTGAAGTTGAGATACCAGTCACCCGACATATTAGTCATGTCAGTTGGCACAATTCCGGATTCACAACTCCATTGTGCGCCTATTGGACCGATCAACGCCCAGCCTGAATTCGTCCACTGGTATGTTGCGTTGTAGCTCACATCAGTAGTAGTGCCTGCGTAACCCTGTGCCTTGATCACAACAGTGATCGCATCTATGTCAGCGATTGTGTTCGCGTCACCGGCAGTGAACTTCACTGCAAATTCGGTTGTCGGTGTCAACGTCGAGACTGTGGCGCTATGGTCTGCGTCATATAGCTCAACCTCTGTCACTGTTGGTGCTCCACTTCCCAGATTGAAACTGCCTGTTGACGAACCGTCTGTAGCTGCCATTGCTGGCATGGCTGTCGCAGCGAGGATCGCTACGAGCATCGTTGCAATGGATACGTACGTGAGTACCCCCATCTTCGTTGTCTGTTGTTTCATTATATCTCACCGTTCGGTATTGTTGTGCACAGTTCCCCCCCCACGCTTCCAGTGTGTGTGCACAATATACTATCGGTTCTCGTGGTACTTAAATGTTTTGCTATTATAATCATAATTATGATGACAAATTAACGGCAAAATTGTACCACCAGAATTGAAAAAACGCTATGCAGAGGCGCAACCACGATTTTACACAAAACCACAAAAATCGATAGCAGAAGATGTAATTGACCGGATTTATCCAGCACCTCGCACCAATCCCGGTTGTGCAAAATAATCAACATACAACCTGCAACAGTACCCTCGCGCAAGTCACGAAAACACAATCGAAGTCGCACCCCCATAGTGTCGGCGTTGTTTTGAGTCCGTACGATCTGCAATAGGTATGTGTTTAGCTGATGCAAAAAAAACCACGAGATTTCACGAGATCAACACAAGAAGATGGTAGTACATACAAGATATTGGTGATATGTTTGCATGTAGTATCCGGCTGCATATACTTTCTCGTGGAAATCTGCGCAATCTTGTGGTTAGCTAAGCACGCATCCTTATAGTATTGGGCATGTTCTTGCGAGTTCTCTCACTTGCCCCAGAACGGCTCGTCATTCCGTTTGAGCGCAAGAAACTCCTCGAACGTCTCAAGCTCGTCAGGAGACAGTATATCGCGCAGTTCCTGCTCGACCATCTTCGCGTGCCGCTCCGGTATATCAACAAAGAGCACATCGTTTTCCCTGATCTGCCGTCCGACTGTGGGTCCATCGATTGCTATAGCGACCTCATCGCGATATCTCGCCTCCCTGATCGCCTCGCCTTTGTCCTGAATCCCTTTTATGACTCCGACCACACTATCGTCGGTGCGTATCACCGCAACTCCTGTTCGGACCACGCCTCCGAGAATACGCACGCCGACAACAGCGGGGTTGTTCTGCCGGAAGACGCATCCGGGCAGGAGCATGAACCGCCCCGGTTTGATCACAGCCTCAGAGATCTTCTTCTCGACAATTTCCCGTTCCTTTGACGCCCAATCCTGATAACTCTCGATTAAATGGTATATTACTTCACTCAGAAACAGTTTCGTTCCCGATTTCTGAATCTCGCCCTCAGAATCAGGAAGCAGACCGACACGGAATCCGATAATCGCCCTGTGCGCGGGATCATTGCTCGTCTCAGCCTCGATCACATCTCTTTTTGAAATGTCCCCGATCTTCGCGGACTTGATCGGAATCTCAACGTTCCTCAACTCATAGATTATTGCTTCGAGTGAGCCGATCGTGTCGGCGCAGACCACGACACCGTCTGTGTCGGTCGTTATCTCAACGGCGCTGATCTCACCTGCAATCTCCTGCACCACCTCGTCAAGCTTGTCTGATACGACTTTAATCGTCGATCCTGCTATCGCATGCTCCAGATTCGGAGCTGCGATCCGGATTCCGGAAGCCGCTGTTGCGTGTTTCGTGTGTTTGAACAGGTCGCTCGACCAGATCTCGGTCATGGGCTTTGGCTTGAGTAGTGCACGGACTTTTGTTGTGATGACTGGTCGCCCGCCAACAACGATCGTGTCGCCGACTGAGATCTCGCCATCGTAGAGGATAGCATCAAGGGTTGTTCCGAGACCGTGTGTCTCGCTCACCTCAAGAATCGTGCAGACGCCTGCACCGGTCGTGTCTACCCGTAGATTATCCTCGAGAAATCGCTGCGCCAGCCCGAGCATCACCATCAGCAGATCAGGGACCCCCTCACCCGTCTTCGCACTCACCGGTATCACGCTGATCGTCGTTCTGAAATCGGCTATGCGATCGTATCGGTCCGCGCTGAATCCATATTCGTAGAGCTTCCCGATCAGTCCATACAACTTCTTGTCGAGGTCTTGCTGCACATGTGCAACCTGCTTCTCGTACCCCTCGCCAAACGGCCTATTCTCGTGGGTCTGCCAGCCGTGTATACGATCGATCTTGTTTGCGGCAACAACGAACGGGGTTTTGGCTTTCTTCAGAATATTCAGCGATTCGATCGTCTGCGGCAGGAATCCCTCGTTGATGTCGATTGTCAACACTGCGAGGTCCGCAAGCGCACCACCACGGCTGCGCAGAGTCGTGAAGGAATGATGCCCGGGCGTGTCGATGAAGAGCAGCCCCGGAACTGTGAACTTGCCGGATAAGAGCGATCCGCAGGCTCTGGATATCGCATTGATCGGAACCTCGGTCGCACCGATGTGCTGGGTTATCGCACCAGACTCATCGTCCACGATTGTGCTGCCTCTGATCCGGTCGAGCAGTGTCGTCTTTCCATGATCCACGTGTCCGAGTACGCAGACGATCGGGGTTCTGAGCGTCATAATTGCATCAGGATATTTATTCTTGTGACCATTCATAAACCTTGTCGATACTGGGCGGGTGGATGTCGAGCATAAGGAGCTTCCGAACGGCACTGTCTGGAAATCACGTGATTTCCATACTGGTCAGTTGGATGTACGACAACGCGAAAGGCATGAAGACCGCGATTGACAACACTCTTCGCGTCTCTCTCGCCTTTCTCTTTAAATTGGAGTGCAATAACGAAAAAGACATGAAAGACGCGATGGCGCAAAGAACAAAAGTCTCCGGGTGCATTTCACTGGAATTTTTGATCGTGCCTGTGCTCGTGTTACCCCTACAAACAGTGAAGAACCATAATTTTCGATCAAATAATAAAATCACTTCGATTGGCGATCCGGAGATCTATAGACAAATGTACTGGCTATTGGCGATTAGGGGATCAGTATGTACGGTGGGTGGTAGATTACCATCTGTGAGTTCCCTATTACAAGCCATACTGGGATTTAACCGCCGAGTGCGCGGAGGGACGCGGAGAGGGGCATGGCTCTGCGAACATCCGCGGCATTCCGCGGTTATTTTTCGTACCAGGAAGCGCAGAATCGCAATCGGGAGACCAATCAACATACCTGAGTAGTTACGTTTCATAGTGCCATGCCATTCTGTTGATGGCGCTACCGGTGTTTTGAAGTCTCTGTGCAGGCGGCGTGGAGCTATATGTCCAATGATGCGTGTGCGATAGCATCGCGATATTTAAACTCCATTATTCATGACATTTGTTCATCTATTAGATCCGCATTCGTTAGATATGTGATTTGTGTCCTTTTACGTCTTAAAAAATATATTTCGGGCATGGATCTATAGAGAGCGCGCTGATCGTCATTGACTCGCAGTTAATTTAACATCGCGCAGGTTGTCAGCCCAGGATCTCCAAAAGCTATTTATACGGTCGTACATGACACTGATTGCCCAGTTTGAGGGCAGGTGATAACCGTATGGAAGCATATAATGGAAGAAGACGTGTAATAAGTATTACAATAACAATAAGCATCATACTAATGCTAATATTCTCCGGGCCATCGAGCGCGGTTACAGCGAAACTGTTGATGGATGGTTTGGACGGTACAGAGGTTGGAGATACTGGATTTTTCTACTTCAACGTGACGATAGGAGGCAACGAGAGAATCCCCATCGCTGACTTCTCGATAGCCGGGCTTCCGGATATCAATGGATCTCCGGATGGGCGGCTGGTATTCAGTCTTGGCGACGTTGGTACTGCTGTCGGAGACGCCGCAACCAGCGGCAACTACCTAATCGAACTGGTCGCGATCCATGGCTGGGTGGGTGGCGAAAATTGTGGCTATGGATATGAATATGGCTATGATTACGGATACGGATATGGCTACGAATCCAATTATAACTATGCACCCTATCTTGGATACGGCTACGGATATCCGTTTATTGACTATGGTTGCAGCTATGGATATGGCTATGATTACGGATATGAATATGGCTATGATTACGGATATGGATATGGCTATGATTACGGATATGGATATGGCTACGAATCGCCGGACTCGCAATATACCAAACTCGCTTACAAGATAACGGTGAACACGACCGGCGCAACCGTGGGAACGTATAATGCGGTCGGAAATATCAATACCGGCGCATCCGGCAAGCCGCACTTTGCCACCTCCGCGACATCGTTCACACTCGTGGGTACCAGCCCACCAATCGTTGCGAACGCGTCCGCAAGCAGGGACACAATACTGAATGACAATGGCAGACCCCGCGCTCCGGGAACGAACGTCGCCGTGCTGAGTGCCAATGTGACTGATGATAGCGGAGTTTCGAGTGTCACAATCAATCTCACACATATCGGCGGATCAGCGGCACAGCCGATGGCGTGCGTTGGCGACGACCGCTGGGAAGTGACCACAAACGCGGTGATGGGGGTCAACCTCACCAACCAGCTGGTAATCAGCGCAACGGACAACGCCGGGAACTGCAATGATTCGGTAGCAATCACACTGACCGTTCTTAGACGTGGCGATGTGTACCGGGACAACATCATCGGAGTAGATGATGCGTTCTATGTTCTGGACTACCTTGACGATCCGGATGCGGCGATTGAACCACCGAGCGTGCTGGTCGGGGACGTTGTGGATCGGTACGGACACCCGGAGGGTGATGGTGTCGTGGACATGATAGACGCATTGTACCTGATGGAGTGTACGATTGGCGCGAAGGACGCACCATAACCACTCCTTACCACCTCTATTCTCTCTTTTCTTTTTTCCCCCGTACGTGTTTAGCTATACTCAGCGACCGGCATACACTGCGATTTTCATGGCTTACACATCATACGTTATTTTTCTTGCCAGAAAGTACAGGATCGCAATCGGGAGACCAATCAACATACCTAAGTAGTTACACTTTTTGAAGTGGATACTGATTTAGCACATATCCTGAACAGAAAAGTATCTGAAGAAGTGAGATCGAAGAATGCTTGAACGTGTTATGAGATGAAACGGATCAAAGATCTGCCTGAATTCAGCCGTCCGAGAGAAAAACTGAAGGAAAGAGGTGTGGAAGCCTTAGCGGATGATGAGTTGGTCGCAGTAATCATTGGCAGTGGCGGCAGCGGTGGTGAAGGGCGGGATGTGAGGTCGCTCTCCTATAAAGTCGCTAAATTGATAGCAAAAAAGAAAGGCGATCTGTCGTTAGAAGAACTTACGAAGATCGTTGGTATCGGACCTGCAAAAGCATCGCAGATTTTAGCCAGTTTTGAGCTGGCAAGAAGGCATATCGTTACGGAAACAATCAAGATAACTAATGCTGAGGATGTGTTGCCTTTAATTAGCTGGGTAGCGAACAAGCAGCAGGAATATTTTATTTGTATCACTCTTAACGGCGCTAATGAAGTTATCGAGAATAGAACCGTGACAGTGGGGTTGCTGGATCGGAGTCAAGTGCATCCTCGCGAGGTCTTTGCTGACGTGATCACGGATAGAGCCGCCTCCGTGATCTTTGCCCATAACCATCCTTCCGGTGCGCTTGAACCCAGCAACAGCGATCTGAAGATTCAGGAGCAGCTGACAGAAGCTGGCAGGATTTTGGGAATTAAGATACTCGACCACATCATTATTTCCAAAAAAGGTTCTTACAGTTTCCAGGAAAATGGTTTGATCCATTGATTGTCGGTTCGGGAATTTACCCGCGTTGTTGCGGGTGTGGCTTGAAGACGCCTCCCCCCGAATGTCACAGACTCGATAGCAACACCGATAGTTTTAAGCAATTTCCGATGCAATACACCAAACAGGAGATTGCATGATGAAACAGATGAAAACTCCACTGGTGGTATTGAATTTCAAGACATATATGGAGTCAACCGGAAAAAACGCCGTCCGTATTGCCGGGATGTGTGCTGACGTCAGCAAAGAAACCGGGATATCGATTATAGCAGTGCCGCAACTGTCTGACCTCCGCGCAGTAGCAGAGATCGGAATTCCGGTCTTTGCGCAGCACATCGATGGTATCAGTCCGGGCAGCCACACAGGGTCTGTGCTTGCAGAGGCTGCAAGCGATTCTGGCGCCATCGGAACGCTGATCAATCACTCAGAGCGCAGACTAACGCTCGCTGATATTGATTCTGCGATTCAGGCAGCGGATCGCGCCGGTCTTGCAACGATTGTATGCAGCAACAATATCGCAACCACAAAAGCCGCTGCAGCGCTGGAACCGGATTTTGTTGCGATTGAACCCCCTGAATTGATCGGTTCAGGCATCCCCGTATCAACGGCGGATCCCGGGATCGTCTCTGGTGCGGCGGACGCAGTCTTGGGAATCAATCCCAATGTTCAGGTGCTCTGCGGCGCAGGCATATCAAAGGGCGAGGACATGCGGGCTGCGCTGAAACTCGGCACAGTTGGCGTATTGCTTGCATCCGGGATCATCCGGGCTCCTGACCCGGGAGATGCACTCAGGGATCTGGTGCGCGGGATATAGGGGTGTGACAGTACTGATCTCATAGTCAACTTACCCCCAACGCTGCGAGAGTTATATTTATGTCTCGCAACCCGATACTAATTACCATGGACGACATTGATCAATCGATGGTGTACTTCGTATGTAATATCTGCGAGTTCACATTTCAGACCGATCCGAACTTCGCTCCGATCACCTGTCCACAGTGTGGGAGTGCGGATGTTATGCGAACATGATATTAGCTGAGGTGAAAAACCACGAAATTACACAAGATTAACATAAGAAGATAGTAGTGCACTATCACACTTTCTCATGAAATCTGTATCTTGTGGTTAGCCCTGACATCTACCTTGAGATTGATCAGACCTGTGGCTTTACAACGAGATGGACATCCCCGGTTCCGAGATGGATCGGCTGTCCCACGATTACGTTCTCGGTCACGCCGCTCAGTTCATCAACCTCTCCGCGCATGCCGGCGTCGATCAAGTGGTTAACAGTCACCTCAAAGGCAGCACGAGCCAGAATACTTGCCTTCTCTCCGGATAGCCCGTGTCTTCCGATCTGCTTGACCTCTCCATCGCAGGTCATCATGTCTGACGCGAGCATGATGTGTTTTATGTTCACGTTCAGACCCTGCTCACGCAGTGTTGCCATGATCTCGTTTATGACCGAATTTCTGGCAGCCTCGATCCCGAAGACCTCGCATATCTCACCGGGATGGTTTGATACTGTCCGGGTCGGGTCCACACCCTCTACTTCAAGAGCCTCCTTCAATGCAGTGCCCTGGGTGTAGAGCACATATTCACTATCATTCCGCTGTATAACCACCCTCGGAATCGACTCGATGCCCTTGATCACTACCTTCTTGAGATTCCTACCAAGCTGAACCAGGGCGCCAAGCGTGACCACCTTCTGTGCGTCTTCGCCCTCTTTAGTTGTCTTCGAAGCAGTCTCCTTTGGGGCGAGTATGAGCGTATATCCAATCACATCAATCGGAACCTTCAGCTTTGTTTCGAGCTTTTCGATTACGTCCGGCAGTGTGAGATTTCGCTCATAGAGTGCCGGCTCATCAAGTTCGATAGTAATTCTACGATTTGAGCGGTCTGTGATAATCTCGCCAAGATCAGTGATGGTCGTCTTCTGAATCGACCATGCAACCTCCTGGGCTCTCTGTTTGCTTACGCCATCCTTGAGATACACGGTCATAACAGGCGTGCTCGGGTTCTTCCGGGCATCGAGAATCTCGATTAACCTGGGGAGTCCAAGCGTAACGTTGATCTCGGCGACACCGGCGTAGTGAAACGTCCGCATCGTCATCTGCGTCCCGGGTTCGCCTATCGACTGCGCCGCAACCACGCCGACCGGCTCGCATGGCTCAATTCCGGCATTGGTGTAACCCTCCAGGACTTTGGTTATGATCTCATCCATCTGCGCCTCGCCTGGTGCGTTCTCGAGTAATTCCTTGCTTAAAATGTCCCTGATCTTCGGTGGCAATGGGAGGGGGCTGACCCTCTCTTTTATACTCTCTTCTGTTACACTCATTCACTCGCCCCAGTCACGTCCTTTACGATCCGCTGTATGTGCTCGCGACCAAAACCACGTGCCGAGTCGATTCCGTCCTCGCCGTACATGGTCTGTACAATCACACCTCTTGTATCCCTTACGGTCCCGTCATTCTGTGCCTCGAGGTCCTGAAGCGCATTCACCATCCTGCGCTGGAGATAACCCGACTGAGACGTCCTGACCGCTGTATCCACGAGACCTTCTCTGCCACCGACCGCGTGGAAGAAATACTCTGTCGGGGTGAGTCCGGTCTTGTAGGATGCCTGCACAAACCCGTGTGCCTCTGCGCCGAAATCGTCCTTCTTGAAGTGCGGGAGTGTCCGATCCAGGTAGCCCCGTTGAATCCGCTCGCCTCTGACCGACTGCTGCCCGACACATGCAGCCATCTGCGCAAGGTTCAGCATCGAGCCTCTGGCACCCGAGACCGCCATCGCAACCGCAGAGTTGTCTATCCCGAGGTGCAGACCCGCCTTGTCACCAGTCTGTTCTCGGACCCCTCCGAGAACGCGCATAATCCTCATTTCGAGCGTCTCCTTGTCCGACCGTCCCGGCAATGACTCAAGTTCCCCGCGCTCATATTGATCGATCAGTTCTGCGATACCTTCCTTTCCATCGATCCCGTCCTTATTGATCTCACCTATCTGCCTGATCGCCTCTTCCGGGATGTCCTCGTCGTCGATTCCGAAGCTGAATCCGTGGTACATGATCCCCCTGATCGCAAGATTGGTCATGTTGTCCACGAACTCTGCGCCCGCAGTAGCTCCGAATTCCCTGATGATCTTGTTGACTACAATTCCCTTGAATGCGCCTATTGATTTCTCATCGATTGTTCCACAGAGCAGTTCTCCGTTCGTTATGACGACATACGCATCATACAGACAGTTCTCCTTCCTGCAGACGTCGCACTCCCTGCATATCTCTGCACAATATTCAAGATTCAGCCCGGCGGGCAGGATCTGGCTGAATATCTGCTTCCCGGTCCAGTAGGGCACATAATCAACGACATGATCCGGTTCTGGCAGGTCGCGCACACCAGTCTTCCGCAGAATATCGAGCGCACTGTTCTTATCTATCTCTTTCTCACGTGTTAACAGAAACATCCCTGTAATATGGTCATGGATCCCACCAATGATGGGGCCGCCGAATCTTGGCGAGAGAATGTTTTCCTGAACCCGCATCAGTATCTTCGCTTCAGCCCGTGCCTCCACGGTCTGCTGTACATGGATGTTCATCTCATCGCCATCAAAATCGGCGTTGTACGGCGGGCAGACTGCAGGGTTCAGCCGGAACGTCTTCCCAGGCATGACCTTCACCTCGTGTGCCATGATACTCATCTTGTGCAGGGATGGCTGACGATTGAAGAGCACGATATCACCATCCTTGAGATGCCTCTCCACGAGCCAGCCGCATTCAAGCGTTTCAGCGAGCTCTTCCCGGTTTATATCGCTGATCTTCACCTTGTGTCCGTCGGTTCTGGTCACATAGTTTGCGCCAGGGTGGTTATCCGGGCCGCGGCGCACATACTCCTTTAACTCCTCGATGTTTCTTGGCACGGTCTTGAGCGTAAATGTCAGTTCACTCGCAACCGCCTCAGGAACGCCGACCTCGTTGATTGAAAGATTTGGATCCGGAGAGATCACGGTTCTTCCGCTGAAATTCACACGCTTACCCGAGAGACTCCCTCTGAATCGTCCTTCTTTTCCTTTCAGGCGCTGCGACAACGTCTTGAGCGGTCTGCCACTCCTGTGTCTCGCCGGCGGTATCCCTGAGACGCTGTTGTCCAGAAATGTGGTCACGTGGTACTGCAACAGCTCCCAGAGGTCCTCGATTATCAACTGGGGCGCGCCAGCCTCCTTGTTCTCCTGGAACCGCTGGTTGATCCGTATGATATCAACAAGCTTGTGCGTCAGGTCATCCTCGCTGCGCTGCCCGGTCTGCAGCGTGATCGATGGGCGCACTGTGACCGGTGGGACCGGCAAAACGGTCAGAATCATCCATTCGGGACGCGCATTATCCGGATCCATGCCGAATACCGTAATGTCCTCGTCCGGTATGCGTTCGAAACGGTCCCTGATATCGCTTGGAAGAAGCTGACTATCAATCTCGTGATACTTGGTGGGCTTCTCGTAGACGACCTTGAGTTGATGTTCTCCACAGTACGGGCAGACCTCGACCTTGCTCGCCTCACTGAAGACGCGCTCGACAAGTGAGTTGATGGTCTGGCCTCTGCCCCGCAGAAGCTCGATCTGCTCACGATACTCCTTCTTTGCTATGGGCTCAAGGAGTAGTCTGCTACAACTCCGGCACGTGCTTCGCAGCAGATTCCTGATCTGCTTGGCAAATCCGACATGCACGCATGGCGCCACAAGTTCGATGTGCCCGAAATGACCCGGACACTCGCCAGCCCTCCCGTTGCAGGTTTTGCAGCGCAGTCCCGGATCGATAACCCCCAGTCTGGGATCCATGAGCCCCATATCGATCGGAAAACCATCATCGTCATAAGTGTCCGCTGTGATGATCCGGGTGACGCTCATGTTCCGGTACTCTTGTGGTGAGATTAAGCCAAAATTTATCCTTGCGATACGCTTTGGAGCGCTAACCTGTTGTTTCATTGCTATACCTGTCTGCGGTGTATGGGATAAAGGTTTTGTTGCGGCAGTGAAAAAGAAGCGGATAAGGCGATGAAACCGATGGAAACGATGAAACGGGTGGACGGTGGCGTGTGCGCTGTTCGCGGCGTGTGCGCTCATGGAATCAAGGAAGGTAAGTCAGGTCTTGCTGTAATCACTGGTAGTGGAGAATCTGTCGGAGTCTTCACAAAAAACAGGTTCATTGCGGCTCCGATGGTGCTAACGGGATCAAATCTGCGAGAGAACCACAGACTCGATTCCGTAGTCATAAACAGCGGGTGCGCAAACGCGTTCACGATGGAGCGCGGACTCGCTGATGCGAAGAGCATGGCAGAACTCGCGGCAAAGAGGCTTAATCTCAAGACGGATGCGATCGGTGTCGCCTCAACCGGCGTAATCGGTGTTCCGCTCGATCTGGAATGGATTGCGGATCATATCGACTCTGTTGTCGCCGGATTATCCGATACTCCCGTGGGAAGCGAAGCAGCGGCACGCGCCATCATGACAACAGACACGTACCCGAAGGAGTTTGCAGTCGAACTCCGGTCAGGCGTTCGAATCGGCGGGATTGCAAAGGGCTCTGGCATGATTGCGCCCGATATGGCAACGATGCTTGCGTTCATCTACACCGACGCCGATCTGCCGCACGAAACGCTCGATTCGTGCCTGAAGCAGGCTGTAAATCGCAGTTTCAATATGATCGTGGTGGACGGCGATACCAGCACCAACGACATGGTGCTTCTGACGGCGAGCGCTGCCGCGAGGGATGAACCGGACGAAGAGGAGTTTCAGGAAGGACTCAATTGTGTCTGCACAGAACTTGCGAAGATGATCGCCCGCGATGGCGAGGGCGCAGAGAAGCAAATCGAGGTGAGGGTCACCGGTGCGGGAACTGACGCGGATGCGAAGGCTGCGGCAAAGGCGATTGTCAAGTCACCACTTGTTAAGACCGCTGTTCATGGCTGCGATCCGAACTGGGGGCGGGTGATCGCTGCTGTCGGGTACTCAGGTGCCGCGGTTGAACCGGATCGAATCTCGCTTGTGCTCTGTGAAACGACTGTCGTTGATTGCGGAACGGTTGTTGATGGCGCTCTCGTTGATATGAGCGGAGAGGAGATCAAGATTGCTGTCGATCTGGGAATTGGCAGTGGCGAGGCGACTGCGTGGGGCTGCGATCTGACATGCGGGTATGTGAAGATCAATGCGGACTACACGAGTTGAGTATTGTCTTTGCACCTTTTCTCGTTAAACTGGAGAACGAGAACGCAAAGATTGAAAAATCACCCCCTTTGGTATCCTTTGAAAACCACGGAATCCCCCAGACTCAGCAATTTTTCAGGTGATACTGCTTCTGGAGGTTGACCGATCAGTAGACGAAGATGATTAGGGCTGGTTCGTGGCTCAGAATATCCGTGCTTTCCGTGCTTGTATCCTCGCTGTCCGCCCGCTCATAATTCCATATGCCCAGCCGCAGCCTGCGAAATCAGAGCGACCCCTGACAGTCATTCCGGTTTTATGCATTCTTCACAACCTCCCGGATTGCAGAGAGATTCAGCCGTGATTGTGGCTTTATTGTTCTCTCGACAGGATCAAGAAAGAGTATGTTTTGCTTCACCAGAAAACTTAATAAATCGAGATCCATGCTATCAGAATATTCCACCGCCTCAACAGAAGCAAAGATCGATAGCATCTCAATAATATCGCTCTTTCTCTCAATGTTCCGTGCCAGCATGAATATGAGCCTGCTCACCTCTTCTCTAAGCATCCTTCCCGACATCTCCACGATACTCCCGCTGCTTTGTTTTGTGTTCACCAATTCAACCAGGCACACCGGCTTTCCGCCGCAATATTCCCACGCCAGCGCGTTCTCGTCAACAGTAAAACCATGTCCATCTAAAAACGTGGTTGTTGTCTCGTAATCAAAATCATCCACCAGAAGATACCTGCATCTGCCTTCGAGCATCGCCTCACTGTAAACTTGCTCGATAAATAGCGAATCAGAAGTAATCACGAATATGTGTGCCAGATGCAGCTCTTTTGTGAGTCGCACAAAGAAATTGAACAATTTATAAACCAAGATCCCATCGATCTTCATATCCCCGATCACCTGTAATTCATCAATGATCAGCACCGGCACGCGTTTTTTTGATATCTCAACAAAGAAACGCTCGATGTATTTGAACATATCTTTGCTTTTATCTTTCTTCTCAAATATCTGTTCAAACAGATTTACCGGTATCGGAATACCGCTGAGTATCTTCAGATCCTTGAGCAACGATTGCGCATACTCACTGATGTTGTCGATCACATCACCCTCATCGATCTCGAATAACACATTAAGGAAGTCTTCGTAATCTGTAATGAACCGTCCACGCAGGTTGATATAGAACGGGACATACACTTCGGAGAGTTGCCCTATCAGGTGGGTGATCAGCGTGGTTTTCCCACTGTTTATCGGTCCGTAGACGAAGGTGATCAGGGAGGGTTCGGAATTAAGAATATCCATAATCCCTTTTGTCTCCCTTTCTCTATCGTGAAATTCGATTCTCTTCATGCTCTCCCCTCGTTTCCCCCGGATCATAATTCTATCGTGCCAGCCGCCGCTTGCAGGATCATGAGAGAATCGAGCGAAGTGACGCGGTCGTCGCCGCTGACGTCCGCGGCTGCGAGCGTATCGGCATCGTACATGTGGCTGCCGGCTGCAATCTCAAGCGCAATCGCGGCATCGGCGGGGGTGAGAAGATGGTCGCTGTTAAGATCGCCCTTCAGTGACCATTGATCCACAAGCGGGTACCGGTCCTCACCGCTTCCGCCCTGAACCGGGTACGGGGTGTCGATGATACCATCGATGCCGGACTGGTTCTGCCCCGGTCCCTTGAAATCATCGGCACCGACATGGTCGCTCCAGTAGTTCCCGGCGGAGGGGTAGCCGTCGTCCCAAGAATTGGAATTGCCATCATCGTTAGCGTTGTAATTGGCATTTTCGATGAAGTTGTTATGGAAGACTGTGACATTCGACGAAGAATACAAACGCATTCCATAGCTATTTTTCAAGATATCGTTGCCGGAGACCGTCGAATTCGTTGCGCCGGTTAAATAAATCCCGTACCGCCCGCTATCTTCGACCAGGTTGTTCTCAATGGTTGATACTCCGCCCGTGCCCTGTATATAGACGTATATCCCATCGCTGGAAGCTCCGGCATTATTACATGATTTTCGGGTATCTGAATTTTGCTGCCAACCTAACTGAGACAAAACATCTACATGCCAAATCTTATAGAGTGTCCATCAGGATCGCTGATATTCATTGTGT
>Ga0209013_10001786_pt1 | contig 19831 bp, 16 predicted proteins | sample Cruoilmetagenom2_FD_187291 | JGI IMG/M metagenome (GOLD analysis project Ga0209013, IMG submission 187291) | Oil polluted marine microbial communities from Coal Oil Point, Santa Barbara, California, USA - Sample 2 (SPAdes) (version 2) | ecosystem: Environmental > Aquatic > Marine > Oil seeps ...
CCGGTTCCGGCGCAACCGGGGCGATCGACCGTCTCGTCGCCGTTCTGGGCCTCCGAATCCCCGGAGGTCTCGATCAGGCGTATCACCTGGGCGACCAGATTCCTGCATCCGAATGCCCGGTCGTCTTCACGGGACCCTTCGAGCACCACTCCAACGAATTGCCGTGGCGCGAGACGATCGCCGACGTCGTGCGCATCGACGAGGACGCCGACGGACACATCGACCTCGCCCAACTCGAACAAGAGTTGGAAACGTATGCGGACCGCCCGTTGAAGATCGGCAGCTTCTCGGCTGCTTCCAACGTCACCGGAATCATCACCGACACGAGAGCCATAGCGACGCTCCTGCACGAACACGACGCATTGTCGTTCTGGGACTTCGCCGCTGCCGCTCCCTACGTTTCGATCGACATGGCTCCCGACGACGAGCAGCTCGCCTACAAGGACGCCATCTTCATCTCCCCCCACAAGATGATTGGGGGCCCGGGAACGCCCGGTGTCCTTGTCGCCCGCAAGGACCTCTTCAAGAACGCAGTGCCCGCGGTTCCGGGTGGCGGGACGGTTGCCTTCGTCAATCCGAACGACCATCGCTACCTCGACAGCATCGAGCACCGGGAGGAAGGCGGAACGCCGGCGATTATCGAGTCGATCCGGGCTGGACTCGTCTTCCAACTCAAACATGCCGTCGGTGCCGACCGCATCCGGGATCTCGAGGAGTCGTTCATCGAGCGGGCGATCGAGTCGTGGGGTGGCAACCCGAACATCAAGGTCCTCGGGAATCCGGATGCCGAGCGGCTCTCGATTGTCTCCTTCGTCGTTCGGCACGACGGTCGCTACTTGCATCACAACTTCGTCGTGGCGCTCCTGAACGACCTGTTCGGCATCCAGTCGAGAGGCGGCTGCTCGTGCGCCGGGCCGTACGGCCACCGCCTCCTCGGCATCGATATCGACACGTCGACCGAGTTCGAACGGGAGATCACCAGAGGGTGCGAAGGGATCAAGCCGGGCTGGGTTCGAGTCAATCTGAACTACTTCATCTCGGAGCAGGTGTTCGATTTCATCGTCAACGCAGTGAATCTTGTGGCGGACGAAGGTTGGCGGCTCCTCCCCTACTACCGATTCGACGTGACAACGGGCCTGTGGGAACACCGAGACGGGCGGGGCGAGGCTCCCCTCAGTTTGACTGAGATCGACTATTCGAGCGGCTCGATGCAGTTTGATCACCGGCCACAACGCGACGCTGATCCGGTTCTCGCCGACTATCTGGCCGAGGCACGCTCGATTCTCGACAAGGCACTGCCGTTCGATGGAGACCTCACTCCCGAGGACTTCACGAGCGACTTCGAGCATCTGCGCTGGTTCATCCTTCCGCACGAGGTCATCGGTGACTGAGTCCATCGCTCCCGACTGGTTCCGCCGGTCTGTCGCGACGCCGCACAAGGAGTCGTGGATCGACGTCGAGGGGACCGACATCCACTATCTCGATTGGGGTGAGCGAGGTCGCCCGGGCCTTGTGTTCGTTCACGGTGGTGCGGCCCATGCTCAGTGGTGGTCATTTCTCGCCCCAATGTTCACTCGCCGGTGGCACGCCATCGCTCTCGATCTCTCCGGACATGGTGACAGCGGGCGGAGGGACCGGTACGACCATCAGATCTGGTCGAGAGAAGTCCTCGCCGTTGCAGACGCTGCCGGTTTCCCCGGCCCTCCCGTCGTGGTCGGCCACTCGCTCGGGGGGCTCGTCACCATCGAGTTGGCATCAACACATGGTGACCGCCTCGCCGGCGCAGTGATCGTCGACTCGCCCGTTCGGGAACCGGACCCGGAGTCCCGTGAGGGAGCGCGCGGTCGGGCCTTCCGATCACCCGGCACCTATCCCGATGAGGCAACCGCCTTGGATCACTTCCGCCTCATCCCCTCCCAACCATGCGACAACGAGTACATCGTCGATCATGTCGCTCGGGGCTCCCTCAAGCAGACTGATGCGGGGTGGACGTGGAAGTTCGATCCCCGCCTCTTCGAGCACACGCTCGTAGCTCTTCGCGATCAACTCGCATCCGTGCAGTGCCGCGTGGCACTCTTTCGCGGCGAGTTGAGCACCGTTGTCCAGGCGAACACGGCTGCATACATGTACGACCTGATGGGACGAAACGCCCCGTTCGTGTCGATCCCCGAGGCACATCATCATCTGATCCTCGATCAGCCGCTCGCGTTCGTAGCGGCTCTGAGGACCCTTCTCGCCGACTGGGAACACTCGATTCCAACAAGGCTGCCGACCAAGTAGTCGGCAGCGAGGGAACGCGCCGGCTGTAGCGCCGACAACCGCGGGCTGATCATTGCCCTACTAGCCCCTCTAGGAGTCGCGAATCGCTGCCGATAGCAGACCGGTAAGCACGTTGGAAGGGTGCGAGGGAATGCACGACGAACCGGGGTCACAGCTGACGCTTGATCAGGCCTATCAAGCGGCATATCTGTGGATGTTCCACGTTGGTGAACCCCCCAGCGAGATCATCGAGCGTGGCTCGCACGCTGTCGAGCTCCGATCGACCGGCCTTGCTGCGTTCATCCGAGTTCCTGATCGTCCGCTCAACCAACGCACTGTGCTTGCCGTTCTCGCCTCTGAACCCGACGGCCGCACGCGGGTCATCTTCTCCGGTGCCGGGTTCAGCCCTCCGGCGATCAGCATCGCCGAGGCACAGGGCGTCGCCCTCTTCGCCCTTGGAATCGACGGATCCGCACGACCGCAGAATGGCCAGGCCGCAGCTCTCACCACCGCAGATGACCCGCCCGCACCATTCGCCTCCGCTCCGCAGCAAGACAACCTGGTAGCGGCGTTCAGCGAATGGGGGAAGACCGACTTCTCGACCGACGAGTGGGTCGACTGCCCCGGATGCGGAACCAATCAGCACCACAGCCTCGATGCCTGCCGTCTCTGCGGCACCGCTCTACGCGACGATACGTCGCTCGGGTTGGCGCCGGATGGCCTCGACTACCGCTGTCGCGAGTGCGGATCACACGACGTTGAGATCGTCACCGCGAGCGATCCCGCTCACGGGAACGCGGGACTTCGGAACTGAGTGGGTCGACTGCAACCGGGGCCGGCAGGCGGTTGCACGCTTACGTAGCACGGCCCTGAGCTCCGCCCGATCCACCACCAGCCCCTACGCCACAACGCCGCTCAGATCCGAAGAGAGGGGAATGCTCGGACCTCGCAGTCCGTTCTCGTTGCGATGACCCCTGAACCCCGATATTCGATTGCGTTCTCAAGCGGCAGCGCACGCGTCGGCGATCTGATGTCCTGGGTTCGCCTGACCTCCGTCTCCACAATCCTCTTCGGTCCTCTCCTCTGGATGATCCTCGCCTCCGGGCGTCTCGGTCGGCGGCGCCTGCTCCATCGTCTCGAGCGCATCTGGGCCACGGCCATGACCCGGGCGCTCGGAATCGACGTCACGACATCCGGCATCGACCACGTCGACCCCGACCGGGAGTACGTCGTCGTTCCCCTGCACGAGGGACTCATCGATCCGCTCGTGGTCACTCGCATCCCACTTCATCTCTCGTTCGCGGCACGTGACGAACTGTTCGACTGGCGATTCCTCGGTTCGTACCTCTGGGCCTCGGGACAGACGAGCATCTCCACACGGTCGGGTCCGGACGGCTATCGATCACTATTGCGCGGCGCACAGACGGCGTTCGAACGAGGTGAGAGCTTCGTTGTATTCCCACAGGGGAGCATCCTCGGCGTCGAGGCCGCTTTCTATCCCGGTCCCTTCCGGATCGCCGAAAAGCTCGGTCGGCCGGTCTTACCCGTCGTCATCAGCGGCACGCATCGCGTGTGGGAGCATCCGTACCGGCCGATCGTGCGTCGGCACGAGCAGGTCCGCCTCGAGATTCTCGAGCCGATCCCGGCGGATCTGGCGGTCAGGCAGATGCGGGCCACAGAGCGTGAGATGAAGCGCATCGCTCTCGCCCGGGCACCATTCCCCCGACGGTACGAACCGGACCGAGATGGCTGGTGGGATGAGCATCCGTACCGGATCGACGACGATTTCGCTCACCTCGCTCGTCGCGTCAATGACCATCGTGCGTCATCGGCCGTAGGGTGAATCCATAGACCTGAGCCGATGCCGGCACCGTTCTTCTCGCCGCTGTTCGTCGGACTCATCTCAACAGAATCGGGTCTTGTGTACTACGTACTTCGCTCCAAGACCCGCATCGATACAGCCGAACGCGGAGCGCTAGATCTTCGGGGCGAGAAAGAGGATTCCGAGCGGCGGAAGATCAATCGACAGCGAGTGATTCCGACGGTGCATCGGCGCATCAACGGCATCAACGGATCCGCTGGTCCCGGCCCCCGAACCCCAGTAGCGCTCGTCGTCACTGTTGAGGAGCGTCTCCCACTGACCTCCCACCGGGACACCGATGCGATATCCGGGACGTGTGACGGGAGTGAGGTTCAGTACGACCAACACCGGTCGGTTACCGCCCTTCCGCAGGAAGCTGAAGACGCTCGCTCCGGCGTCGCCTGCATCGATCCATTCGAAACCGGAAGGGTCGTAGTCCTCGACGAAGAGTGACGATTCGAGGCGATAGCGGGCGTTGAGATCCGCAACCCAGCGCTGCATGCCTGCGTGGTTGTCGTGGTCGAGGACGAACCACTCGAGCTGTTGGTCGACCGACCACTCTGAACGTTGCCCGAACTCGCTCCCCATGAACAGGCACTTCTTCCCGGGCAGCGAGTACTGGTAGCCGTAGAGCGCCCTGAGATTGGCGAATTGCTGCCACTCGTCACCGGGCATCTTGTTGATGAGCGATCCCTTGCCGTGCACCACTTCGTCATGAGAAAGCGTGAGGATGAAGTTCTCGTCATAGGCGTAGAGCATCCGGAACGTCAGGTCGTTCTGGTGAAACGATCGGTGCACCGGTTCATGGGCAAAATACTCGAGGGAGTCATGCATCCATCCCATGTCCCACTTGTAGCCGAAGCCGAGCCCTCCCGTGTCGACCGGGCGCGAGACGCCGGCAAACGCGGTCGACTCCTCCGCGATCATCGTGATACCCGGGTGTTCTCCGTATGCCACCGTATTGACCTGTTTGAGCAAGGAGATCGCTTCCAGGTTCTCGTTTCCACCGTGGATGTTCGGCTCCCACTCTCCCTCGTTGCGCGAGTAGTCGAGGTAGAGGATCGAAGCGACGCCATCGACCCGGAGACCATCGACGTGGTAGCGATCGAGCCAGAAGTTCGCAGACGAGACGAGGAATGAGCGAACTTCATTCCGCCCATAATTGAAAATGAAACTCCCCCAGTCGGGGTGGAATCCCTTCCGCGGATCCTCGTGTTCGTAGAGGGCGGTTCCATCGAACTGGGACAGGCCGTGACCATCGGTTGCGAAGTGTGATGGGACCCAATCCAGGATCACCCCGATACCCGCTTGGTGCAGGTGGTCGATGAGGTACATCAGATCCTGAGGCGTTCCGAACCGACTTGTCGGGGAGAAGTAGCCGGTCACCTGATATCCCCACGACGGGTAGTAGGGATGCTCGGACAGCGGCATGAACTCGACGTGGGTGTAGCCCATCTCAATCATGTAGTCGGTCAGTGGACCTGCCAGTTCCCGATAGGACAAAGAGTCGCCGTTGTCGGCCTTCCGCCACGACCCGGTGTGAAGTTCGTAGATCGCCATCGGAGCGTCATGGGCCTGTCGGCCGGCTCGTGACGACATCCAGTCGTCGTCGCCCCACTCGTAGTCGAGATCCCACACCACCGATGCCGTCTTCGGCGGAACCTCAGCCAGAAACGCCACGGGATCGGCCTTCTCGATCCGATCACCCGAGGCCGTTGTGATTGAGTACTTGTAGGTGTTGCCCGGAGCTGCCCCCGGCACGACGGCCTTCCAGATTCCAGAACCGGTGGGAAACATCGGATGGACCGACGCATTCCATCCATTGAAGTCACCAACGACAGCGACCTCGCGGGCGTTCGGAGCCCAGACAGCGAAGTGTGCGCCTCCGTCGGGCAGAACCTGTGCACCGAGGTGGTCGTACACACGGGTCTGCGTGCCCTCGTTGAAGAGATGTACGTCGAGATCGCCAAGGAGTTCCATAAACCGAGAGCCTACCGACTCAGAGAGGCGCGGCGGCTGCGAGAATCGGGGCACCCCCTACTGCGAGGTGAGAGAACCCCATGCCGTACCGCACCATCATCGAACCGTTCCGTATCCACACCGTCCAGGCAATTGACCTACCGACCATCGAGGAACGCGAGGTGGCCCTCAACCGTGCCGGCTTCAATCTCTTCGGATTGCACGCCGACGAAGTGATCATCGACCTGCTGACCGATTCGGGCACCGGAGCCATGTCTTCGGAGCAGTGGGCGGGAATGATGCGCGGCGACGAATCGTACGCGGGGAGCCGAAGCTTCTTCCGGTTCGAGACGGCGGTGAAGAACCTCACCGGATTCTCGGAAGTGATTCCAACCCATCAGGGTCGCGCAGCCGAGAAGATCCTTTTCTCGGTCATGGTCTCCGAGGGAGACGTTGTACCGAACAACACGCACTTCGACACGACGAGGGCGAATGTCGAATATCAGGGTGCAGAAGCGGTCGATCTCGTCACCGCCTCCGAACCATCGGAGGTTCTCCCGTTCAAGGGCAACATGGACATCGGTGCCTTGCGCGCTTCGATCGATCGGGCGGGCGTCGATCGGGTGCCCCTCGTGATGATGACGGTCACGAACAACTCCGGGGGTGGCCAGCCCGTATCGATGGAGAACCTCCGTGCCGTCCGGGCCGTCTGCGACGAGTACGGGATTCCGCTCTTCCTCGATGCCTGTCGCTTCGCCGAGAACGCTTGGTTCATCAAGATCCGCGAAGAGGGCTACGCCGACCATACGCCGGCGGAGATCGCCCGAGAGATGTTCTCTCTTGCAGACGGTTGCACGGTCTCGGCGAAGAAGGACGGATTGGTCAACATCGGCGGATTCCTCGCGATGAACGACCGTGAGACATCCCTACAGGCCAGGAATCTGCTCATCTTGACTGAAGGATTCCCAACCTACGGCGGCCTCGCTGGATACGACCTCGAAGCGCTCGCTCAGGGCCTTGAGGAGGTTCTCGACGAGAACTACCTGCGCTACCGGATTCGATCAACAGAGTATCTCGCAGACAAGGTCTCCGCCGCAGGTGTCCCGATCGTGCAGCCGGCGGGAGGCCATGCCATCTACATCGACGCCAAGGCGATGCTGCCGCACATTCCACCCCACGAGTATCCGGCACAGGCACTTGCCATCGAGCTCTACCGGAACGGTGGTGTTCGCGGCGTCGAGATCGGGACGGTGATGTTCGGCCGACCCGGTGCAGAGGGTGCGCCCGACGAGCCCGCAGCCATGGAATTGGTTCGGCTCGCCATTCCGCGCAGGACCTACACACAGAGCCATATCGATTACGTCGCCGAGGTCGTCATCGATGTTGCCGCGGGAGCATCCGAGATGCATGGCTACCGGATCGTGGAGCAAGCCCCCTGGCTGCGCCACTTCACAGCGAGATTCGCCCCAGTGGCAAGTAGCAAATAGCAAGTAGCAAGAGTCGGGACGAAAGAACGAAGAACCAGGAGCGGAGTTCTGTCTCGACTCTTAGCTCTTGGTTCTTCGTTCCGACTACCGGTACCCGACAACCGACAAGGCCGGTCACCGGACAACCATGGCGTTGCGGGCTCGCTCCATCTCCTGCATCGATGATGCGTTGGCCTCTTCGACCCAGCGCGGTGAACGATGCCCGTAGCAACACGGATCATTGCTTCGCTTTCTTCGTCTAGCCATTACTCCCTCCTTCCTGTTTCTGATGAGACCCCGGTTGCCGTCGGTGCAGGGTTCCAGGCCGTCAACACCGACGGCTCGGGGGTCATACCCGGTCGCTCATGAGAAGAGCCGCCCCTTCGGGCGGCTCCTCGCGTACGGTGCGTTTCTGTCGTCCTAGACGACGGTCACACGCTCGCGAGGAGCGATCGATCCGGTGAGCGCGGGCAACACGAAGATGCACGTCTCCCCACCGGGATTCGAGCCGAGTGTGAACATGTTGCCTCCTTTCTTCGCTCGGCCGTCCGTAGACGGCAAATGCCGCCGCCCCTCAGCGGGACGAACGGCCTGGTTCGCATACTGTCGCGTGAATCGACTGATCCGTCAAGACCCAATTCTCCGAAACTCTCGGAGATCTACTCAGCGCCTTTCGATCGTTTCCGTGTTGGGAGACGACGCTGCGCTGCAGCCCGATCTTCACCATGAACGTGCAACGAACCACCGGCGAGTTCGAGTCGGCGGGCGAGGGCGGTTCGGAATTTCTTCGTGACGACGGCGAATCCCGACAGCGGGATGACGGCGCCCTGGGCGAGGCGTTCCTTCTCATCACCGTCGATCACCCGCGGCATCGGCGCAGCGAGTGGATTCCCCAACTCTTCCACATCTTCGAGGGTTGTGATCGCGCCGTCCCCATCGGGGAACAGTGTGAGCCTGATGTACCAGGGGAGCGTCTCGGTGTTCTCATCGAAGTCGAGAGCCATCTCGGCAATGCACTCATACGGAATTCTGAAGGCCCAGTCGCCAGCGGCACCGCCAGCGACCAGGTAGAGGGCCCGGTCCGACAACAGCCAGAAGAGAACGAACCCTTCAGATGATCTCCGATCGAGACCCGCCGCAGATCGATCGAACGCCTCATCGTCAACGAGCAGCGGACGCGCCTTTGCACGAGCTTCACTCCTGCCGAGGTTCAACACCTGCTGTTTGAAAGCGTCGAGAAGTGCCATGTGCGAAGCGTAGCGGCCCGACCGAACCTCTCCGGTAGGGTGCGGGTCCCATGTCTGGCACCGAGGATGATCATCGCCAACCACAAGACGAGGGGGGAACCATGCGTCCTCCCGAATCTGATGTGTCGTGGACCGTCGAGGAGTGGGATCGCATGTGGCGCCCATCCATGTGGCTCCAGAAGTCCCCGGGCGAACACGGAATCCATGTCTGGCACATCGTCGCCATCGTCGCCCTCACCGCGTACGCGAACGTGGTCGCAAATCGGATCCTCGACCCCTGGCTGCACATCCCCTTCAACCTCGGAATCCTCGGGGTCGCGTTAGCAATAGCCCGTCACGCCGGTGCGGACGCTACCGATCTCGGCTACCGCAAAGATCGGATCCGCCGTGGGCTAGCGGCGGGTGGCATCGTCATGGGAGTGATCGGTGTCGGGATCCTCATCGGCGTCGCTCTGCCGTTCACCCGCGAATTCTTCCGTGACGATCGCGTCATCGAGAGCTCGACCGGAGCCGTCCTGTTCGACGCTCTCATACGCATACCGATCGCAACTGCCTTCTACGAAGAGACACTGTTTCGGGGGGTGCTGTTCGGTATGTTCGCTCGCCGGTGGGCCCCACTTTGGGCCGGACTCACCACGAGCCTCCTGTTCGGTCTTTGGCACATTCTCCCGACGCTCGACACCCTGCTCACCAATCCAGCAGGCGAGAGTATCGACAGCATCCCAGAAGTCACGTTGGCCCTAGCCGGCACCGTGGCGGGTCTCACACTCACCGGTTTTGCCTTCCTGTGGCTCCGGCTGCGGGCGAACAGCACCGTCGCTCCGGTCATGGCCCACATCGCGACGAACTCATTCGCCCTCCTGGCCGCATTGTTCGTCGTGCGTGTCCTGGGCTGACAGGTCCGAAGGAGTCAGGGCCCGTCGACCGGGATTACCGTCAACTCTGTGACGTCACACCGGATGTTCACGACCCGGCTTGACACGGTCTCGACCTTCCACTCGGCCGTCTCGCCTGCTGCGAGGCCCTCAATCGCGGCTTCGAGAGAGGAAAGCAGGGCACCGGTCCCTCTCCGCTTCAGATCGACACCGATGTCGTAGTCGAAGATCTGGCCGAGGGCCGAGTCGTTCCGAACCGACCCGCTCGCTCGCAGCATTCCGTCGTGGCGTTCGCACACGTCCATCGTCACACGTACGACCACCACCGTGCCGTCCTGGTGATAGCGGGTGGACAGCCCGATCCGAGGCGAGCGAATGATGACAGGTTCGGTCACCGGGACGTTGATCGACTCGAGAGCGTTCTGCGGAATGGTGACCGACGTTGACACCGCCTCGTCGGCCGCTGACGGATCGGCGCTAGCTGCAGTGTTGGCACTCGACAGGAGACCGAAGACCACAGCGACAAGTGCGACGATCGCTATGCCGCCGGCAGCGATCGCACCCCACGTGATGTATCGCCAATGCTCATCAGTGATCCGCGACGGTGGTGAATCTGTCGACGAACTGTCGTCCGGGATCAGCACCGGCTCACCGCACGAACTACAGAAGCGGCCGTCGCCATCCGGCAGGTCGGCTCCGCATGCGGTGCAATGGGTCACTTCCATCTCCTTGATGTCGGCGGTTCGCCCACGGAGCTTGACAGCTGGACAGCCATGCGCGAGAGTTCCTCCTGTCAGGTGACCATCGTGGTCACGGTGCCGAGCGAGGAGGAGTCGAGGAATGATCCGGCGTACGCAGCCAAACCCCACCCCGGCGGCCCTCGCGCGCGCCCGTTTCCGGTTCTGACCCGGTAGCAGCGTTCAAGCGAGGTAGCCGCCCACCGGGCGGCTTTTTCAATGGCCGCGACTGCCCATTCCGGACGACCCAGGACACCACATGATCCCCGTACGAGCCTATTTCAAACTTCTCACCGACTACCTGAGGCCCCTGCGACCGCGGGTGGTTCTGCTCAGCGCCGTCCTCTTCGGCACCATCGGCCTGCAACTCGTCAACCCTCAGCTCATCAAACGGTTCATCGATGGCGCCCTTGAGGGGCGTGGGGCAAGTGCTCTCATCCCGCTGGCCGTCACCTTCATGCTGGTCGCCATCATCCAACAGGCGTTGGCAATCTGGGCCACCTATCTGGCCGAGGACGTCGGCTGGACGGCAACGAACCGTCTGCGTGCGAACCTGACCGACCACGTGCTCCATCTCGATATGGGGTTCCACAAGGGCCACTCGTCGGGTGAACTCATCGAGCGCATTGACGGCGACGTCACGGCACTGTCGAACTTCTTCTCCGCGATGATGATCAAGGTCGTTGGCAATGGAGCGCTGGTCGTCGGCGTTCTCGTGATGCTGTGGCTTGAGAGTTGGATCGTCGGTCTCAGCGTCACGATCTTCACCGTGCTCGCCCTTGTTGGTATGACGGGCCTCCACCGGGTAGCGGTCCCCCGATGGAAGGCGGTCAGGGCATCTGCGGCCGAGGCATTCGGCTTCGTCGGTGAAGTTGTCGAAGGTACCGAGGACATCGCGGCCAACGGCGCCGCCCCGTACATGGAAGAGCGGTTCAACGCGATCCTGCGTCGATGGCTCCCTCAGACGATCCGCGGGTGGATGGGATGGGCATGGATGTGGAGCACCACGATCGTCCTCTACGGCCTCTCGACGTCGATCGTCTTCATCCTCGGTTCGTGGCTCTTCGGCATCGGCACGCTCACGATCGGGTCCGTCTACGTGGTTTTCCACTACGTCGAGATGACCCGACACCCGATGGAACAGATCCGGGCACAGATGGAGGACCTCCAGAAGGCGGGCGCGGCCATCGACCGTGTTGACGAGTTGATGGAGACAACGGCCAAACTCAAAGCAGAGGGTGACCAAGCGATCAACGGCGGTGCCCTTCGCGTCGAATTCGACGACGTCACCTTCTCGTATGCCGATGAAGATGGTGCCGAGATCGTCCTGCACGACGTCAATTTCGACATCGCCCCTGGACGAGTCGTTGGACTGCTCGGCCGAACCGGCAGCGGGAAGTCAACGATCGCTCGCCTCATCACCCGGCTCTACGAACCGCAGACGGGAACAGTGCGTCTCGGTGGCATTGCTACCGGCGATGCGCGCGTGGCGGACTTCCGCAAGCGTGTCGGCATGGTCACGCAGGACGTTCAGTTGTTCCGGGCATCGGTGCGCGACAACCTGACATTCTTCAACGACGACATCCCCGACGAACGGATCCTTGACGCAATCCACCGTCTCGAACTCGACCCCTGGCTCGCGTCGCTTCCAAACGGCCTCGATACGCTCCTCGAGTCGGGGAGCGGCGGGCTCTCAGCTGGACAGGCCCAACTCCTCGCGTTCACACGGATCTTCCTCGAGGATCCGGGTGTCGTCGTTCTTGATGAAGCGTCATCCCGTTTGGATCCTGCAACGGAGGCGCTCATCGAACGGGCTGTTGACCATCTTCTCCACGGACGGACCGGCATCGTCATCGCTCACCGACTCGGCACCGTCACCAGGGCCGACGACATTCTCGTCCTCGACGACGGCCGCGTGGCCGAGTTCGGGGAACGGTCCACGCTCGCTGCCGATCCGGGTTCGAGATTCTCCGATCTCTTGACCACCGGCATGGAGGAGGTGCTCGCATGACCGCCCGCTCCCGACCCCCCATCTCCCGGATCGTGATGGCCCTCATCGGGAACCAGAAGGTCCGCTACTTCTCGAGCCTCGTGATGTGGATCACGATCTGGTCGACACCGATCATCGTCGGTCTGCTCCTCGCCGCCTTCTTCGACCAGCTCACGGGAGAGACCGCGGGCTGGAACCTCCCCACGATCCTGGCTGTGCTCTGGGCCTACCTGATCGCGCGTATCGGCGCCGTGTTCATCGCCATGCGACTCCACTCAGGTCTGCTCTTTCGCGCCGGTGCAGGAATGCGCGGATCAATGCTCTCCTGGATCTTCTCGCTTCCGGGCGCACGCCCGGTTGACGAGACACCGGGCGAGGTCGTTTCGCGTTTCCGTGACGACGTCGATCACACGCTTGAGGCTCTGGACTTCACCGTCGACTTCCTCGGGTCGACCGTGTCGGCGATCGTGGCAATCGTCATCCTCTTCACGATCGACCCGACCATGACGCTCGTCGTGTTCGCGCCCGTGGCCATCGTGATTCTGGTCGTCAGCCGAACCGGCTCAACGATCCGCCGGTACCGCACCGCCGCTCGCGAATCGACAGAGGCGATCACCGGCTTCCTCGGCGAGACGCTCGGTTCCGTCCAGTCGGTCAAGGTTGCCGGCGCCGAACGAACAATGCTGGGTCACTTCGATGAGCTCAACAGCGTGCGACGCAAGATGATGGTCCGAGATCGCACCTTCTCCGCCGGACTCGAAGCGGTGTTCCACAACACGGTAAGCATCGGAACAGGCCTGATACTGATCCTCGCCGCCGGTTCTATTTCCACGGACGGTTCAGCCGGTCTCACCGTCGGCGAGTTCAGCCTCTTCGTCTATCTACTCGCTCTCGTGACGGACTCCGCCTACTTCGTCGGTCTCTTCATCGCCAGGGTCAAGCAGGCAGGAGTGTCGGTAGAACGGATTATCTCCTTGATGCGGGGAGCGACCTGGCATGACCTGGTTGCTGATCACGATCTGCTCGCAGAGTCCGCACCCCACATCCGACCCGGTATGCCGGAGATCACGCCGAAGGGCTCCGATGGCGCTCCGCTGCTCTCCGTGCGTGGCCTCAACTACCGCTACCCCTCATCGGGAATGGGGATCGAGTCAGTCGATCTCGATGTCGAATCGGGCGGGTTCGTCGTCGTCACAGGACGGATCGGATCAGGCAAGACGACGCTACTTCGCAGCGTCCTCGGCCTTCTCCCCCTCGAAGGCGGAACAGTCATGTGGAAAGGCGAGACGGTCAACGATCCCGCATCGTTCATGAAGCCACCGCGCACGGCCTACACACCCCAGGTACCGCGCTTGTTCTCGCTCACACTCGGAGAGAACTTGACGCTTGGCGTCGACGCAAGCGACGAGGAAGTCGTCGCCGCGATCCGCATGGCAACAATGGAACAGGACCTTGAGGCCATGCAAGATGGCCTCGCAACGATGGTCGGCCCGCGGGGAGTCCGACTATCAGGTGGGCAGGTCCAGCGGTCGGCAGCAGCCAGGATGCTGGTCCGCCGCCCTGATCTGCTCGTCTTCGATGACCTCTCGAGCGCCCTGGATGTCGAGACCGAGCAGATCCTGTGGGACCGCCTCTTCGCCAACGGTACAGGAACCACGGCTCTCGTCGTCTCCCACCGCAAACCCGCCCTCCAACGAGCCGACCTCGTCGTCGTTATGAAGGACGGACGGGTTGAGGCCGAAGGAACAGCGGAGGAACTACTGGAGACGTCAGAAGAGTTCAAACGCCTGTGGGCGAGAGAGCAGTAGATCAGTACTGATCACTCGGCCTACGGTCGAGTGATCGACAGAACCTCGATGTTGAATGTCAGCGCTTGACCGGCGAGCTCGTGGTTCGCGTCGAGGACGACGGTGTCGGTCTTCACTTCGAGGACGATGGCGGCCTGGCCGGTGTTGAGATAGACCTGATCGCCGACGGCGACGTCGGCCTGGTCCGGCCCATAGGGCACCTCGACGATGTTCTCGTCAGACGGCTCGCCGTATGCTTCAGCTGGGGGAATCCGGACCTTTCGCGACTCCCCGATCCTCAACCCGCGAACAGCCTCGTCAAAGCCTGGTATCACCTGACCGGTGCCGACCTCGAACGAGAACGGCGTGTTTCGCTCGCGTGACGAGTCGAAGGTCGAGCCGTCGTCAAGGGTGCCGTCATAGTGCACCTCTACGAGATCTCCGTCTTGGACCATGAGCGTTCCTCCAGCGTCGTTGGTCTGTTCCGCCTCTGTGGCTGCGACGGTCGTGACCGGCGCCTCAATAGCCCCCTCATCGGGAGTTCCGGCCTCGCTCGAGGAGCAGGCGGCGGCCGCGACGGCGACCGCAATCACCGTCAATGTGAGATGTCGCTTGAGCATGATGAACTCCGAGCCGATGTATGGATTAGGTCAGCCTATGGCGTACCCTTTGGTAACCGAACGAACGGAAAGCGATGACCGCTGAACGATCGACTGAAACGATGACGACGCCCCAGACGGTGGCGTTCATCGACACCTGGCTGGATGAGAACGCCATGTGGATCGACTCTCGTGTCATCGACTTCGCTCTCGACGTACGGACGATGCTGTCCGCTGATCCGCTCCCACCGACCGAGACCCGCGAACCCGTAGGCGCCGCCGTTTCGCGGTAGTCGGTAGTCGGTAGTCGACAAGGGACTGGCTCCCCTCTCTTCCTGCTCTACTGATCTACTGCTCTACTGATCTCCTGATCTCCAGGCCTCACCCTGGCATGGGCCCCATGCCTACCGCCTATCCTCCTGGCATGCCCGACTACACACCCCCGCTGCGCGATATCAAGTTTGTTCTGCGTCACATCGCGGACCTCGATGAGATCATCGAGTACCCCGGTTTCGAACACGTAGACCCCGAGACGATCGATGGTGCGCTCGACGAGGCCGGACGGTTCATGGCCGAGGTCGTCGCTCCGACGAACCGGGCCGGCGACGAGATCGGCGCTACCTGGGCCGACGGAAGCGTCACCACACCTGATGCCTTCAAAGATGCCTGGCGCAAGTACGTCGACGCGGGATGGAGTGCCGTCACCGGCTCTCCCGAGTACGGGGGCCACGGGTTCCCAGAAACGGTCGGATTCGCGGTCAGCGAGATGTTCGTTTCGGCCAACCTGGCTTTCTCTCTGAACCCGATGCTGACCGGATCGGCCATCACCGTGATCCGAGACCACGCCGATGAAGAACTCAGGGCCACGTATCTCGAGAAGCTCATCACGGCCGAATGGACGGGAACGATGGTCCTCACTGAGACCGAGGCAGGGTCCGACGTCGGAGCTCTCCGCACCAAGGCGATACCGAACGACGACGGTACCTTCCTCATCAGCGGATCGAAGATCTTCATCACGTGGGGCGATCACGACCTCTCCGACAACATCATCCATCTGGTCCTTGCTCGTCTCCCCGATGCCCCCCCGGGGACGAGGGGTATCTCGCTCTTCATCGTCCCGAAGATGCTCGTCAACGATGACGGCACCGTCGGAGCGTGGAACAACGTCGAGACTGTGTCGATCGAGCACAAGCTCGGGATCCACGGGAGCCCAACATGTGTGCAGGCGTACGACGACTCGATCGGCTACATCGTCGGAGAACCGAACAGGGGCATGACCTACATGTTCGCGATGATGAATCAGGCCAGACGTGAGGTGGGGCTCGAGGGGCTCGGAATCTCCGATCGCGCCTATCAGCAAGCCGTCGAGTATGCGCAAGAACGGGCCCAGGGACGGGCCATCGGTACGCCGAAGACAGAAGTCTCTCCGATCATCGAGCATCCGGACGTTCGCCGGATGCTGATGACCATGAAGGCCTACAACGAGGCAGCCCGGGCTCTGCTCTACGACACCGCCGCGTCGGGAGAGCGGATGCATCGCCATCCCGACGAGGCAGGCCGGCGCGCCGGTAGCGATCGTGTTGCCCTGCTGACGCCGGTGGCGAAGGCCTGGTGCACCGACATGGGCGTCGAGATGACATCCATCGGCGTACAGGTCCACGGCGGCATGGGCTACGTCGAGGAGACCGGAGCCGCTCAACACTATCGGGACGCCCGGATCACACCCATCTACGAGGGCACGAACGGCATTCAGGCGATCGATCTCGTGATGCGCAAGCTCCCCATGGACGACGGCGCGGTGGTTCGCTCATACCTCGACGAGATGGCCGCTCTCAAGGACCCTCTCGGAGAGAGCGGGGATCCCCTCCTCGCTGCGATGGGTGAAGCACTCTCAGCGAGCGTCACCGCACTGCGGAACGCCACGGAGTGGTTGCTCTCATGCGAGGATCCAAACGATCGGCTCGCCGGTGCAACTCCGTATCTCAAGATGTTCGGAATCGTTGCCGGCGGCTACTACCTGGCACGCCTCGCTCTCGCCGCTGCTGCCGAAGAGACGGATCCATGGCTCGAGGCGAAGATCCACACGGCCGCGTTCTACGCCGAGCAGTTGCTGCCGACCGCGGCCGGTCTTCTGCCGTCGGTGGAAGCCGGAGCCGAGAGCCTGTTCTCGGTACCCATCGACGGTCTCGAGACGGCAAAATGACGGAGGTGCCACGCAGACGAGGCGCAGCCTTCTTCGATCTCGATCGAACGATCATCAGCGGGTCGTCCGTGTTCGCCCTCGGATGGGCGGCCTACCGAGCTGGCATGGTTACCAACCGAGAACTCATCGCCGACACGACGAATGCCGCGGCATTCCTCTTCGCCGGGGCATCAGATGAGAAAACCGACGCGGTCAAGGACCGGGTGCTTCAGGCCATCAACGGCGTGACCGTCGAGAGGATGGCCGAACTCGGAGAACAGATCATTCCCCGGCTCGAAACCGAAGTCCGACGGGAAGCCCGTGGCCTCATCGACCTTCACCACGCCGCGGATCGCGACACGTACATCGTGTCGGCTTCCCCGATCGAGATCGTCGGCAACTTCGCTTCCGCAATCGGACTCACGGGAGGAATTGGAACGGTTGCCGCCGTCGACGACGGTGTGTACACCGGAGAGCTCGCCGAACCGTTCTGCTACGGCGAAGGAAAGGCGATAGCGATCCGGAAACTCGCAGACGAGAGGGGATACGACCTTCGCCTGTCGTATGCCTATACGGATTCGGCTGGTGACCTGCCGATGCTCGAGATCGTCGGCCATCCCGTGGCGGTCAACCCTGATCGTGCACTCGAGACCATCGCGTACCACCGTGGCTGGGCCATCGTCGAGTTCAGTCGGGCACGCAAGAAGGTGATGAAGCGCACCACCGCGGCCGTCGGTGCCGCCGGTATCGCAGGCGCAGCCTTCGCCGTGGGGCTCGGCGCCGGGAGGCGGGCCGCGGCCCGTCAGGGCATTGTCAGACGGGTCCTCGGCTGAGGATCGGCCGGTCCTCACCCCGTGGGTCCTCGGTGTAAACCCTTGGCGCCGCTACCTTTGCTAACGGCCGCATCCGGCCAGCCTCTCTACGACTGGTGACCTCACCTTGACCAACGAACTCGCTACAGATACGACTTTCGCCGATCTCGGCATCGCCCCGGAACTCCTCGCCGTCCTGACCGAAGCCGGATTCGAGACACCTTTCCCGATCCAAGCGATGACCATCCCCGATGGCCTCGCCGGCGTCGACGTGCTGGGGAAAGCGAAGACCGGCTCGGGGAAGACCCTCGCGTTCGGGCTTCCTATCGTCGAAGGCCTCGAACAGGCCGAACCGTTCCATCCGAGGGCCCTCGTCCTCGTGCCGACCAGAGAACTGGCGATGCAGGTCACCCGGGATCTCGAACCGCTCGTCGCCGCACGCGACTTCAACCTCGTCACCGTCTACGGCGGCGCCTCGATGCAGGCCCAGATCGATGCGCTCGACGCCGGCGTTGAACTCATCATCGCGACACCCGGGCGTCTCATCGACCTCATGGAACGCAGGAAAGCCCGTCTCGACGACATCAGCGTCGTCTGCCTCGACGAGGCCGACCAGATGGCCGATATGGGCTTCATGCCACAGGTTCGCAAGATCATGGCAGCTGTTCCCGACGATCATCAGACGTATCTCTACTCCGCGACGCTCGACTCCCAAGTACAGGAATTGGTCAACAAATACATGACCAACCCCGTCAGCCACGAAGTCGAATCCGCAACAGATCACGTCGATACGATGGAACACCGCTTTCTGAAGGTGCATCATCTCGACAAGCCGAAGATGGCAGCAGAGATCAGCCGCACCGCCGACAGAACGCTCATGTTCACCAGGACGAAGTGGGCGGCGGACGATCTCACCAAGCGACTCCGCGAGATCGGCATCAATGCGGCCGCTATCCACGGTGACCTGCCGCAGCAGAAGCGCGAGCAGTCGCTGTCACGGTTCCGGGATGGCAAGGCGACCGTCCTCGTCGCCACGAACGTCGCAGCCAGAGGGCTTCACATCGACGGCGTCGACATCGTGCTCCACTACGACCCGCCGGACGATCCAAAGACCTATCTCCATCGCTCCGGGCGGACGGCCCGAGCAGGGGAAGAGGGCCTGGTCGTCACGTTCGTCGAGTGGGATCAGGTGAACGAAGTGCTCGGCATCCAACGCAGGGCCGGGTTGAACGTGGCGATCATCAAGATGTTCTCGAACGACGAGAGGGTCTCGGATCTGTTCTCCTGGCAACCGCCCGAGGAGCTGGCCCCGTTCAAGGCGGGCTCCCAGCGCAAGATCCGCCGCCGCCGGGGCTTCTGAAGCAATCGGACCACTCGCGGGCGACAGACGCCAGCTCACGGCTCAGCTCGACAAGGTCATCTAGGGTTACTCCCCAATTCCCGTGGACAGGAGTCCTTGATGGCCGCCCAGTACAACACCCCGCCCGAGATGTCTATCGACCTCTCAAAGACCTACACAGCGCAGATCGACACGAGCGCCGGTGAGATCGCCGTCGAGTTCTACGCCGCAGATGCACCGCAGACCGTGAACAACTTCGTCTTCCTCGCACGCGAAGGTTTCTACGACGATGTGATTTTCCACCGTGTCATCTCCGGCTTCATGGTTCAGGGTGGCGATCCGACCGGAACCGGCACTGGTGGCCCCGGTTACCGTTTCCGCGACGAACTCGGACACGCCAAGTCGCAGTACAACCGCGGCACTCTCGCCATGGCGAACTCCGGCCCGAACACGAATGGGTCACAGTTCTTCATCATGCACGCCGACTATCCCCTTCCCAACCAGTACTCGATCTTCGGACAGGTGACCGAAGGACTCGACATCGTCGACTCGATTGCGAGTGCACCGAAGGGCGCCCAGGATCGGCCGAACACGCCGGTGAAGATCAACAGCATCACGGTCACCGAGGGCTGAGCAGCCACATGGCGGTGGAAGCGATCTCCTTCCTTCCCCTCAGGGGAAGGTGGCAGCGCCGCTAGGCGCTGACGGAAGGGATTGA
>Ga0209013_10001787_pt1 | contig 19822 bp, 19 predicted proteins | sample Cruoilmetagenom2_FD_187291 | JGI IMG/M metagenome (GOLD analysis project Ga0209013, IMG submission 187291) | Oil polluted marine microbial communities from Coal Oil Point, Santa Barbara, California, USA - Sample 2 (SPAdes) (version 2) | ecosystem: Environmental > Aquatic > Marine > Oil seeps ...
CCGCAGTAGACACCCGGCGAGAAGACCTGGTTGACCTTGACGCCCGCCACCTCGCCGCGTAGGCTCACATGCCGGAGGCGGTGAGAGATGTATCGAAAAACGCTGAACCTTCCGCGGACAAGCTTCCCCATGCGTGCGAAGCTCCCGCAAAGAGAACCAGAGCTCCTGGCCCGTTGGCGGGAGATCGACCTGTATGCCCGGATTCGTGAGGCTCGAAAAGGAGCGCCGCGTTTTATCCTTCACGACGGCCCGCCCTATGCCAACGGTTCAATCCACGTAGGTACCGCCCTCAACAAGATTCTCAAGGACATCGTCGTCAAATCGCGTACGATGCTGGGTTATGACAGTCCATATGTCCCGGGATGGGACTGCCACGGGCTGCCGATCGAGCACTACGTCGACAAGGAGCTCGGCCCGAAGAAGCTCGAGATGAGCATTCCGCAGATTCGCGGCGCGTGCCGGAAATATGCCGACCGCTTTTTCAAGATCCAGCGCGACGAGTTCATGCGTCTCGGGGTGCTTGGGCGCTGGGACGATCCCTATCTGACCATGGACCACGCCTACGAGGCCGAGATCGCCGGCGCCCTGCACGGGTTCATGCTCGCGGGATACGTGGAGCGGGGGCTGAAGCCCGTCCACTGGTGCTCGGAGTGCCGCACCGCCCTCGCCGAGGCCGAGGTCGAGTACCACGATCATTCGAGCCCCTCGATCACCGTCGCCTTTACGCTCGCCGACGACGCCCGCCAACGCCTCGAGTTGGCGTCGGATGATCAGGCCGCCGCTCTCATCTGGACCACCACCCCGTGGACATTGCCCGCAAACCTCGCCACGGCGCTCCATCCGAGCTTCGAGTACGCCCTGGTTCGGGCGGAAGCCAAGGTGTGGATCGTCGCCGCCGAGCTTGTCGACGCGACTGCCGCGGCCGCCGGCTGGGTCGACCCGGAAATATTGAAGATCTTCAAGGGCGGGATCCTCGAGGGCAGCCACTACATCCACCCGCTCACGGGCCGCGAAGGGCTCTTCATCCTCGCACCCTACGTAACCCTCGAGCAGGGCACGGGTTTGGTCCACACCGCACCAGGTCACGGCGCGGAGGACTTCGTCATCGGCGCCCGGTACGGCCTCGAACCCTACGCGCCGGTGGACGACGATGGCCGTTTCACAGACGACGTCCCAGAGTGGGCCGGGATGCACGTGCAGGAAGCGAACGCGCCGATCGTCGAGCGCCTTCGCGAGCTTGAGGTTCTCGTCGCCTACAGCGAGATCGAGCACTCCTACCCCCACTGCTGGCGGTCGAAGAACCCGGTCATCTTTCGCGCCACCAACCAGTGGTTCATCCGCATGGACCGCCATGACCTCCGCCGGAGATCGCAGGACGCCCTCCACACCGTCGACTGGGTCCCTCGCTGGGGTGAGGCTCGGATCGACGGCATGGTCGATAACCGTCCCGACTGGTGCATTTCGAGACAGCGGATGTGGGGGGTCCCGATCGCCGTTCTCACCTGCGCCTCGTGCGGGGCGCCCGCGATTGACGAAACGGTATTCGATCACATCCGCCGGATCTTTTCCGAGGAGGGCGCCGATGCCTGGTATGCGCGGGAGGTGGATGAGCTACTGCCACCCGGTTACTCGTGCCCGGACTGCGGCGCCACGACCTTCGTCAAAGAGATGGACATCCTGGATGTGTGGTTCGACTCGGGCGTCAGCCACCTCGCGGTGTGTGACACCGACCGTTACGGGCTCGATTGGCCGCCCGATCTCTACCTCGAGGGCCAGGATCAGTACCGCGGGTGGTTCCAGTCATCTCTGGTGACATCGGTCGGGCTCAAGGGATCAGCGCCCTATCACGAGGTCGTGACCCACGGTTTCGTGGTCGATGCCGAGGGTCACAAGATGTCCAAGTCCCTGGGAAACGTCGTCACGCCCGACGAGATCCTGAAGCAGTATGGGGCGGATATTCTGCGCTTATGGACAGCCATGGTGGATTTCCGTGAGGACATCCGGATCTCGGACGAGATCTTGGCCCGCAACGCCGAGGCCTACCGCAAGGTGCGCAACACCCTGCGCTTTCTTCTCGGGAACCTGGAGGATTTCGATCCCGCGCGTGACTCGGTCCCGGCCGAGGATCTTCACGGCCTCGATGCCTTCATGCTGCGATCCGCCGAACGCCTCCTCGAGGAGACCAAGAAGGCGTATCTGAGCTATGACCTGGCCTCGCTCTCGCACCGAATCGTCAACTTCTGCACCGTCGATCTCTCGAGCCTCTACCTTGACGTCAACAAGGACCGGCTGTACTGCGATCTCCCAGAAGACCCCTCTCGGCGCGCGACCCAGACCGTGATCTTCCGCATCACCGAGATCCTCGCCACCCTCCTCGCGCCGATCCTCTCCTTCACCGCCGAGGAAGCGTGGCAGCACCTGCCCGGTGACCGCGAGGACTCCGTCCATCTGTCGATGTTCCAGCAGGTCGATGCCCGCGGCGCCGACGCCCGGGCCGAGGACGAACACGTCTCTCGCCTGCTCGGGCTTCGCGACAATGTCCTGGCCGCACTGGAAGACCTCCGTCAAGAGGGCGCCATAGGCAAGTCCGAGGAGGCCCGCGTGCATATCGGTGGCAACACCGGGTTGCTCGAGGAGGATCTCGAGGCAACCGGAATCGATCTCGCCCAGCTCCTCATCGTCTCCGCCGCCGGCTACGAATCAGTCGCCGACGGCACGGCGGTGGCGGCCTATCCAGATCTCCGGATTGCAGTCGAGCCCTACGACGCACCGACCTGTAGCCGCTGCTGGCGGCGCTATGACGAGCTCGTCGACGATTCGGAGCTCCCCGACCTTTGCCCCCGGTGCCATCGCGTCGTGACACGCCTCCTGGCCGAAAACCGCGCCGAGCTGCGAAGGACTGAGGACTGATGCGCAGCGCCTTGCCGTGGATCACGGCCGCGCTGGTAGTGGTGGCCGACCGCGTAACCAAAGGGCTGGTCCTGGCCCGGCTCGAACCCGGCGCCTGGGTCGAGGTCATGCCGGGCTTCGCCCTGACCCACATCCACAACCGCGGCATCGCATTCAGCCTCTTCTCGGGCGGCGGTGCCTTCACCAGGGTGCTCCTGCACCTGGTGATCTTCACCTCGGTGGTGATCATCGCGGCCATGCTGGTGCGGCACGCTCAACACAGCCGCTTGTCAGGATTTGCCTTCGGACTGATCCTCGGCGGCGCGGTGGGTAACCTGATCGACCGCGTACTGTACGGGTGGGTGGTCGACTTCGTCCACCTGTGGGTACGGATAGGCGAACGCAGTTTTTCCTGGCCGGATTTCAACGTCGCCGACGCCTCGATCTCGGTCGGTGCCGTCCTCCTCATACTCAACGAGTTCCGCGTCCATTCTGGAGGGCCTGAACATGCATCCGATTCTGATTGACCTCGGTTTCTTTCAGATCCCGACGTACGGTGTGCTCCTCGCCACCGCTGTCATCGCAGGCCTGTGGACGCTGCGTCTGCGCGCCGATCGCGCCGGCATGGACGGGGCCCATCTCGTCGATTTCGCCCTGTGGCTCGTCATCTGGGCCCTCATCGGCGCCAAGCTGCTGCTGGTCATCGTCGAACTGCCACGATACATAGCTCATCCCGCCGAACTTCTCGGCATGGTGCGGGCGGGCGGTGTCTTCCTCGGTGGATTCATCGCCGCGGTGATCGCAGCAGTTGTTCTCCTCCGACGCTACAACCTCCCGGCTCTCCCGTCGTTCGACGTCATCGCTCCTTCTATTGCACTCGGGCAGGCCATCGGCCGCATCGGATGCCTGATGGCGGGTTGCTGTTGGGGTGGGCATTGCGACCTGCCGTGGGCCATCACCTACACCAACCCCATCGCTGCACATAACCTGGGAACCCCGCTCAACGTTCCACTCCATCCATTCCCGATCTACGCGTTGCTCTTCAACCTCGGGCTCTACCTGCTGCTCGCCGCACTCTACAAGCGGCGCCCAGCTCCCGGGCGGGTCTTTGCCACCTATTTGATGCTTTACGGAATCGGGCGGACTCTCCTCGAATTTACCCGCGGCGACGCAGCGCGCGGTTTTGTTTTCAACGGCGCTCTTTCCACAAGTCAGCTTATTTCGCTGGGAATGATCGTCATCGGAATCGGTCTCCACGTGCGGGCCGGCCGGCGCGCGGCGGCGTGACCACCCGCCACAACCTCGCGGTCCCGGAGGACCTCGACGGAACACGCCTCGACCAGTGCCTCGCCGAGCTCAGCCCCGAATGGACCCGGTCCCGGGTACGCCGGTTGATTGACGCCGGTCACGTCCGGCTCAACGAAAAACCCGCCAAACCATCCGCAACCGTCCATCACGGCGATTGGATCGCAGTCGACGAACCTCCGCCTCAGAAGCTCGATACGGAGGCGGAGGACATACCCCTCGACATCGTGTTCGAGGACGGGGACATCCTGCTGGTAAACAAACCGGCCGGTCTCGTGATCCATCCCGCAGCCGGCAATCCATCGGGCACCCTCGTCAATGCCCTCCTCCACCACTGCAGCGACCTCTCCGGCATCGGGGGTGTCGAACGGCCCGGGATCGTCCACCGGCTCGACAAGGACACCACCGGCCTGCTGGTAGTGGCCAAGTCGGATCGGGCCCACCTCGGTCTCTCCATCGCATTCCGAAACCGAAAGGTCCACAAGACCTATCTCGCCGTCTGCTTTGGCGTACCGGGGGAAACAGATGGGGTCGTGGATGCGCCGATCGACCGCCATCCGCGTGAGCGCCAACGGATGGCTGTGGTTGCAGAGGGCCGCCCGGCACGAACCCTCTATCACGTGGATGAGCAGATCGGCGGCGTCTCGCTGATCAGTTGCCATCCGGTCACCGGCCGCACTCATCAGATACGGGTCCACATGGCCCACATCGGCCACGCCATCGTGGGTGACCCGCTCTACGCCGGACGGCAGTGGCGCAACCTGGGCGACCCGCCGGCTCAGACCGCCTGCCGGAGCTTTCCGCGACAGGCCCTGCACGCCCGGCGTCTGGAGTTCACCCATCCGGTCACCGGTGAGGAGGTATTGTTCGAGGCGCTGGTTCCGGACGACCTCGAGGAGTTGCTGACGACGCTGCGCGCGTCAACGCCTTGACCCCTCATTCGGGAACGCGACGTTAGAACGTTGAACGTTGAACGTTCCACACACCCGCCCTTGAGCGCATCGCAGAACAACGTTCTAACGTTTTAACGTTAAACCTTCAACTTGTTCCGGCTGCGTCGCGCAGACGGCGGCGGAGCTCCTCCGGCAAGCTCGGATCCTCCAGTGCGGCGAGCAGATCCTCCCTTGTGTCGATGTCCCGGAGCTGTTCAATCTCGGTCCACGACCCATCGATCTCGGCAAGGCGTCGTCTGGTTTGATCGAGCGTGTTGTGGCTCGACCATGGGATGTCAGAAAAGATGTCAACGCCTGGTGGCCGCTGACCGACGAGCCAGTAGCCGCCGTCCACTGCCGGCCCCAGTACCACATCGGTCTCTTCAAGTGCGATCGTGACCGATCGCAGATGGTCCGCAGTCATCCATGGACAATCGGAACCCACGATCATCACGCGGGTCTCATTCTCGGCGAAGCGTCGCCGGAAGGCGTCGGCCATGCGATCGCCGAGATCACCGATGCTCTGGAGCTCGATCTGGACATCAATCTCCCGGGCCCAGGCGGCCGACGGCGGCCCGGCGAGGGACAGCACCACCCGAGCGCCGCTGCCGACGGTGACCGCGAGCGTGTGCTCCAGGGCGACCGCATAGACCCGCGCCGCCGCCCGCCCGCCGATCCCGGCCGCCAATCTGGTCTTGACCCGCCGCGCTGTCGGTTCCCGCCCGAACACCACGACGCAGGCTCGCGAAGCCTGCCCGGTCATCTGACCTCCCCGTACCACCGGACCAGGGTATGGGGGGAAACACCGAGGCGGAAAAGAGTCGGGAAGAGGGCAAGGGCCAACCCGGTGCGCAGCGGATGTGCCTCGGCTCGGCGGGCGGTCGTTCGCATCTCGAGCGGCAGTCGGCGGATCCTGCCGATACTCCGGCAGCCCCGGGCCATCGCCACATCCTCCATCAGCGGGATCTCCTGAAAACCACCGACCCGATCGAAGACCTCCCGACGGAGCGCAAATCCCTGGTCTCCATACGGGAGCCCGTGGCCATTCGATCGGAGATCGAAGACTCGCAGCCACCGCCGATACAGCGGCGACCTTTCGCGCTCGCCCGAAGGCTCGGTGTGCAACCTGAAACATGCCAACGCCGTGGCCTCGTCGTCGAGCGCCGTGTGGACGAACGGCAGCCAGCCATGCGGCAGGCGGCAGTCGGCGTGCAGGAAGAGCAGCCGCCCGGCCGCCGCCGAACGCGCGCCGAGGTTGAGCTGTGGCCCCCGACCGCGCGCACCCTCGACAACCCGGGCGCCGGCTGCAGCAGCCTGCTCTCGCGTTCGGTCGCTGCTGCCGCCGTCGGCGACCACGACCTCGACTCCGTCCGGCGTTCCCACCGCCTCGAGACAGGTCCCGATCGTGCGCTCCTCGTTGAGGGTCGGGATGACAACCGCCAGATCCACGTTTACCGCCCTCCAGTGCGAAATGGGAGATTCTTCTCCTTATTTAATCTATGATGCCCGCCCATGGAACGCATCGCAACGCTTGCCGACATCCCTTCCGACGGACGTCGCTTCGTCTACAAGGAAGGTCCCTTCGAGGAGGAGGGCATCCTCGTCAAGCTGGCCGGCGGCGAGGTGCAGGCCTACAAGAACGAGTGCCGCCATCTGCCGATGCGTCTCGACGACCGCGAGCCGCGCGATCTCTGGGATCCCACCCGGCGCCATCTGGTATGCAACTCCCACGGAGCGAAGTACCGCCCGGAAGACGGGCTCTGCGTCAGCGGACCATGCGAGGGCTCGCACCTGCGATCACTCCCCGTCGTCGTCAAGGACGGCGAGGTATTCCTCGACACATCCAAGATCGGCGGTTTCTTCGACGTTTAAACGTTTGAAAGTTAAACGTTTAACGTTTCCATCCTTCCTCCTGAACGGGGGTGGGTAGGCGAAACGAAACGTTCTAACGTTCAACGTCCTAACGTTCAACCGCCTCTGCCACGAACTCCTCCATCTTGTCAAAAGCCTCGCGGATTGAACGCACGCTCCACAGCAGCGGCTGGTAGGTGGTGATCGGATAGCTCGTGTCCTTGGCTTGGAAGGGATCGAAGGGCCGGACCTCCACGTCCCCCGACAGGGCGTGCTCGAGCTCTCCAAAGCTCGACAGCAACCCGGCGCCGTAGGCGCGGAGCTCGCCGTCCTCGAACAACAACCCGTACTCGATGGTGAACCAATAAAGCGTCGCCAACTGCTCGATCTGGTGGTCGTCGGCCGACAGCGAGCCCTCGCCGATTTTCTGCGACAGATCGGCAAACTCCGGAATCCCGAGCATCGGTGCGTGGCCCATCAGCTCGTGGACGACGTCGGGTTCGGGGGTGTAGAGCGGCTGCGAATGGTGTCGGATGTACTGGGTCGCGCAGAAGACCCGCCGCGACAACGCACCGAGGAACTCGCGCGCGGAAACCAGACCCGCCACCGCCTGCAAGCTGAAACCGGTACGATTGGTCAGAAACGAGCTGACATCGGCAAGCTGGGGAACCTCGTCCGCGGAGTACCCGATGTCGCCGCTCACGCCCAGGAACTCACGGCAGGCGTGGGTGGGATACAGCGCCGTGAGCCGTTTAAAGACCGTGGCCCATGTCCCGCGCTCACTTTCGGTGTACTCAACCCGCCCTGGGAGCCGCCCCGAATCGAGCGCCGGCGCGAGCCGCGCGATCTCGTCCCGCCGCGTCCGGTAGTCGGGATCGTTGAATCCGGGATGATTCGCTTCAAGCTCGATGATGTGATCCGCCACGGGTCTCCTCTCCGCAGACTATGTCACGGCCCGGGACCAACCGGCAAGCCACGATGCCTCACTGATCACTCGATAACTGATCACTGATTACTGGGTAGGCGGTCGGTTGCTGTTTCCGTTAATCTGAACGCCGGAGGATCGTCTGATGGGTGACGACGAAATTGAGGAGGGACGCGTGGAAGCAGCTCTTGTCGAACCTGAAACCGGACACTGTGGCTGGTTGGAGACCATTTACCGCGACAACGCATCCGTGGTCCTGCAGGCCGCGTATCGGGTCACCGGATCCGCCGAGGACGCCGAGGATGTTCTGCAAACCGTCTTCACCCGCCTCGCCCGCCGCACCGCCGCGCCCGATTTCTCGACCGGGTCCCGCGCCTACTTGCGTCGCGCTGCGACGAACGCCGCTCTCGACATCGTCCAATCGCGACGGGTCAAGGACGGAGTATCGCTGGAGGTTGCCGGAGACGGCGCCAGTCGCGATCCGGCTCCCATGCCCGATCGCCGCCATCTCGGGCGTGAGCTTCACGATCACCTGCGCGGCGCTCTCACCAGGATCAGCCGGCGTGGGGCCGAAATCTTCGCCCTGCGTTATTTCGAAGACCTCGACAACACCGAGATCGCCGAGCTCCTCGGCACCTCGACAAACACCGTTGCGGTGACGCTTCACCGCGCCCGCGCTCGTCTCAAGGAGGAGATGAGCCCATATTTGGGAGGACTCCAATGACCGAACGCACGAACGACCCGGAGAGCTTGATCGACCTCGCAGCGGCCGAGATTCGCGACCAGCGACTCGACGAAATCAGCGAGCGCCAGACCGTCAATCGCGTCTGGGACACGCTCTCCACCGAGCTCGACAGTCATCCTCCGCTGACCGGCTGCGCCGACTTTCAGGCCGAGATTCCGGCGTATGTGGCGGGTACTCTGCCGGAAGCGCGCGCCCTCCTGGTCGCTGACCACACCCGGGCGTGCGTGCCCTGCCGCCGCGTTCTGATGGCCGAACGGAGCACCGAGACGCCCACGACGCGAAGGCGGCGGCCGCAGGCTTCGTCCGTTTTCCGGAACACCTTCCTTCGAATCGCGGCCGCGGTCGTGCTCATTCTCGGCGGTGTCGCCACCGTCCGCCTTGTTGGCGATCTCGCCGCCAATCATGAGCTGCGGGCTTCGGTCCAGGTCGTGGACGGTTCGATGCAGCTGGTCAAGGGTGATTCGAGCGCTGAGCTCGGTTCCGGACAGGTAATCGGATCGCACCAGGTTGTGCGCACGGCCAAGAATTCCGGGGCCATGCTCGAGCTCGCCGACGGATCGGTCGTCGAAATGAACGAACGTACCCAGCTCGAACTTCGCGCCTCCCGTCGCGGTACCACCATCGACCTCGCACGGGGAAACATCATCGTCCACGCCGCCGACCAGCACGGCGGGCGCCTCTTCGTCGACACGGACGACTGCCGGGTTGCGGTCAAGGGAACCATCTTTGCGGTCGATCGCGGGCTCAAGGGCTCGCGGGTCTCGGTGATCGAGGGTGAGGTGGAGGTTCGCGAAGGCGCTTCGAACGCCCTCCTCCATCCAGGCGACCAGCTCAGCACCGGGGACCGGCTCCGCCGGGTGCCGATTGAGGACGAGATCGCCTGGAGCCGGGACGCCGCCAAGCATCGAGCCCTCCTGCGCGAGCTGTCCGCCCTGAGGCGGGTTGTTGCGGAAGCGGTCGATCGCCAGCCGCTCCGGACCTCGACCGCCCTCCTCGATCTGGCGCCTGACGACACAATGTTCTACGCCGCCATGCCCAATCTCGCCGAAGATCTCGACGCCGCCCGCGCCGCGTTGTACGAACGCCTCGGACAGAGCGAGGTGCTGAGCGAGTGGTGGCACGATCAGGTGGTCGCAAACGGCATCGACGACGAGATCGAGGAGCTCCTCGACCGCCTACAGCCGCTCGGCGAAGCAATCGGCGCCGAGGCCGTCGTCATGGTGCCGGCATCGATCGTCCACGGCGGTGGGACGCCCCTCTTCATGGCCGAGCTCGACGACCCCGAATCCTTCCGGGCTCTCCTGACGACGGTGATTGACGAGGCCAACGCCGAGTCGGGCGACCACACGGTGGCGGCCCTGGTCGATGATCCACGGACGGCCTCTCCGGTGGAAGCCGACGTGCTGCTGTGGGTGGAGGGCAACCTCTTCGCGGCGGCCGGAGACATCGGCGTGCTGCGGAATCTCGCGCTGCGGGTTGACGATCCCGGCGCTCGCGGCTTTGTCGCGAGCACGCTCCACGCACGTCTGTCGGACACCTATGCCGACGGCGTGTCCTGGCTGATGGGCATCGACCTCGCAACGGCGATCGCCGAGGCCATAGCGGAGATGCCACCCGATAGCGCCGAGGCCATGGCCCGAATGGGCCTTCTCGACGCCACGACGCTGGTGATCGAGAGACACCGCGACGGCGAATGGTACGCCGGCAACGCGGAGCTCCAGTTTTCAGGGCCGCGGCGCGGCGTCACGGCGTGGCTTGCCGCGCCGGCGCCCATGGGCAGCCTCGATTTCGTGTCGCCGGATGCCTATGTTGCCGCCTCCGCGGTGACCAAGGACGCCGCCGAGATGTTCGACGATCTGTTGGATCTGATCGCGTCCCAGGATGCGGAGGCGTTCACCGAGCTCAGGAACCTCGAGGGGTGGCTCGGCATCGATCTGCGAGAGGATCTGGCCGCATCCTTCGGCGGCGAGGCCGCGTTCGCCCTCGACGGTCCCCTGCTTCCGGTGCCCTCGTGGAAGCTGATCGTCGAGGTCTACGACCCCGAGACATTCGTGCATACGCTCGAGCGGACCCTCGTCCTCGCCAACGCCCGGCTGCGGGCCGAGAATCAGCCCGAGGTGCGCCTCGATTCGGAATCTTCCGGTGGCCGCACGTTCTACACTCTGACCCGCGACGGCCTCGATGGCGCGGTCGTGTTTGCGGCCGTGGACGGCTATTTGGTGATGGCGCCGAGCCGCGCCCTCATCGAGCATGCGATCGACTCCCGCAACTCGGGCGTGACCCTTCCCAACTCGGCGGCCTTTCAGGCCCTCCTGCCGGCCAATGGCTACACGGACTGCTCCGCTCTGGTCTACCGGGATCTCGACTCCCTGGTTGGCGCGGTGCCGGACGAGGTGCTCGGCCAGCTCGAGCTTGCCGACGCGATCGGCGACGGTCTCGGCAAGGGTCTGGTATGCGTCTTCGGTGAGGTCGACCGGGTGACCGTGTCCGCCACCGGTGGAAGTCTGGTGGGGCTTGCATCGACCCTCGGGTTCGGCGGCGCCGCGCACGCCGAGAAGCGCGCGGTCGAGGAGAATGAAGGATCAAGCGAGCCAGGGGCTGTATCATCTCTGGGATGAGTCAGGCAGAGACTGCTTCCTCACCGGCGATCGGGCTCGACGGACTCACCGTCGATCTCGGCGGCCGTCCGATCCTGGTGGATCTGTGCGCCTCCCTCCGGGGGCGCGCGATCGGTCTCCTGGGCCCCAACGGCGCCGGCAAGACGACTCTCCTGCGGACCCTCCTCGGCTTTTTTCCGCCGACCGCCGGGAGCGCAGACGTCTTGGGTTTTTCTCTCGCAGGCCAGGGCAAGCAGCTCCGCGCCCAGATCGGCTATATGCCCGAGAACGACGCCTTCGTGGCCGGGATGACCGCCGTCCGCTTCGTGCGCCTGATGGCCGAGCTCAGCGGCTTGCCGCCCGAGCCCGCCCTCGAACGCGCGCACGAGACTCTCTTTTACGTCGGTCTCGGCGAGGCCCGCTACCGCAAGCTCGGGACCTTCTCCACCGGCATGAAACAGATGGTCAAGCTGGCGCAGGCTCTGGTCCACGGTCCCCAGCTCCTGATGCTCGACGAGCCGACCAACGGCCTAGACCCGCCGGCCCGCACGCGCATGCTCGAGCTGGTGGCGGACATCCGCGACCGGGGCGAGGCCCACATCCTGCTCTCGTCACACCTCCTCGGCGACGTGGAAATGCTGTGTGACGAGGTCATGATCCTCAAAAACGGCCGCATCGCCGCCATCTGCGATCTCGAGGCCGAGAGAAAGGCCAACCGCTCCTTCGTCGAGCTCGAGCTCCAGGCTCCAAACGAGGCGTTCTCCGCGGAGCTCACCAAGCTCGGATGTGAGCTGGCAGTGCATGAGAGCGGGCGGATGAAGCTGGTTCTGCCGGAGGGGCGAACCATCCGCGATCTCTACACCGTAGCCGATCGCCTCGATGTCGGCATCCGCCACATCGACCTCAAGCGAGACTCGCTGCAGGATATCTTTCTGCGCGCCATGGAGGACGACAATGGCGGTGTATGAGCGCACCTGGCGCCGATATTCGGGTGAATTGACGGCGCTCAAGGGGCGTTTTCTGGTCGTCACGAAATACGCCCTCGCCGACGTCTTCGCCTCGCGGTTGTTCACCGCGTTTTTCGCCGTGTGCTTCCTGCCATCCGTGGTCGGGCTCCTCTTCATCTACCTCAGCCACAACGCCACCCTCCTGCAACAGCTCGGCATGCCCGCGGACCTGATGGACGTCCTGACGGCCAAGTTCTTCATGATCCTCTTCTCGTGGCAGGCGCTGCCCGCCTTCCTGGTCGCAGTCATCGTGTCGCCGAGCTTGATTTCCGCCGATCTCGCCAACAACGCCCTCCCGTTGTACCTCGCCCGCCCCATCGACCGCCGCGAGTACGTGCTTGGCAAGATGGCGGTGCTCGCCATCCTGCTCTCCCCGATGACCTGGGTCATGGGCCTCCTGATCTTCGGTCTCCAGGCCTACTTCGAGGGCGGCGATTGGTGGCTTCAGAACTACCGGATCGGTCTCGCCTACCTGGTAGGCCATCTCGCGTGGATCGCCGTGATCTCGATGCTTTCGCTGGCGATCTCTGCCTGGGTGCGGTTCAAACCGGTGGCCCGGGGCGTACTCTTCGGCATCATCTTCATCCTCGCCGGCTTCGCGCAGGCGGTGAACGGCGTCACAGGCACCTCCTGGGGCGATCTCATCCATCTCGTCCGCGCCATCAACAGCGTGGTCATGTCGCTCTTCGGCGCGCCGACCCCGAGCGGTCTCCCGGTGGTCTTCAACTGGTTGACCCTCGCCGCCGCCACCGCGCTCAGCGTCTGGCTCATCAACCGCAAGCTCCGCCCCCACGAGGTCGTACGATGAGCTCGGATCGCATCATCTTCTCAGACGTCTCGAAGTTCTACGGCGAGGTCCTCGGCGTCAACAAGGTCAGCCTCGAGGTTGCGCCGGGTCTGACCGGGCTCGTGGGCCCCAACGGATCCGGCAAGAGTACTCTGATGCATCTCATGACGGGGCTTCTGAGGCCAAGCCGGGGTGACATCTCGGTGCTCGGGATCGCGCCGGACCAACCTGAAGAGCTCTTCCGCGTGGTCGGCTACTGTACCCAGTACGACAGCTTTCCAAACGGCGCCACCGGTATCAGCTTTCTCCTCCATGCGTTGGCGCTGCATGGGTACCCGAAGACCGAGGCCGACGAACGGGCGTGGGCCGCTGTCGAACGGGTCGGCCTGACCGACGCCGCGAACCGCCGTATAGCCGGCTACTCCAAGGGCATGCGGCAGCGGATCAAGCTCGCCCACGCCCACTGCCACGACCCGCAGGTCCTGGTGCTCGACGAACCGCTCAACGGCCTCGATCCGATGGGCAGGGCGGAGATGATCGACCTCTTCACCAATTTTGCGCACCAGGGCCGGCACGTGATCGTCTCCAGCCACATCCTGCACGAGGTCGACCTGATCTCGGACGGCGTCATCATGATCCACGGGGGGGCGATCGTCGCCGAGGGTGAGATCCGCGCGGTCCGCGGCGAGATCACCTCGCATCCGATGCAGGTCCTGATCCGCTGCGACAAACCGCATGACGTGGCATCGGAAATCTTCCGCCTCGAGCACGTGGTCGAGGCGCGCCTTCTCGACGACGGGGGGCTCCTTGTACGCACCCGCCACGCCGATGATTTTTTCACCGAGCTCAACCGGATCATCCTCGCAACCGACGTTGTGGTCGAGACGGTGGCGCCGGCCGATGAGAGCGTCCACGCGGTCTACGATTATTTGATTGGCGAGGGTGTGGGGGGAGGCAGCGTATGACCGCCGGTCTCTCGTCAGCCGAAACCCGTCTCTGGCGCGGCCAAATTTGGACCGTCGCGAAATCGGAGATCCACCGCAATCTCTTCAGCCGCCGCTCGTTGGCCGTCTATCTTCTGGTTTTCATGCCGCTTGCGGTGATGTTGCTGCGGGCCCTGTTCATGCCCGAAGCCCTGCGCGTCGACCCTCCGCACGCCACGACCGAGTTCGCGGAGTTCTTTTTCTTCTTCTTTCTTCGCCTGGTCGTCTTTTTCGTCAATGCGGTGATCTTCGTCCGCCTCTTCCGCGGTGAGATGCTCGAGCGATCACTTCACTACACCCTCCTGGCGCCGATCCGCCGCGACGTGCTGACCACGGGGAAGTACCTGGGAGGCGTGGTGTCTTCCGTCCTTCTCCTCGTGCCCGCCACCGCCCTCACCTACCTTCTTGTCTATCTTCCACATGGACGCGCGGGTCTGTCACTGATGTTTTCGGCCTCCGGTATCGCCAACCTCCTGACCTATCTCCTGATCGTGGTGCTGGCCTGCCTCGCCTATGGCGCCCTCTTCATGCTCGCCGGCCTCTACTTCAAGAACCCGATGATTCCGGCTCTGATCTTCCTCGGCTGGGAGACGTTGACGCCGTTCCTGCCGGCGCTGCTCAAGTCGCTGAGCTTTGTCCACTACCTCGCATCCTTCGCACCGGTGCCGGTGACGCTTGGCGCCTTCGCCATCCTCGCGCGCCCGGTGTCATGGTGGGTCGCGCTGCTCGCACTCCTGGCGGCGTCGGCTGTGCTGGTGTTTCTCGCCTCCCGAGCCGCTCGACGCCTCGAGGTCAAATACTCGGCGGAGTGAAGGATTTCGGAGTTCTTAGTTTTGGGTTTTGAATTTTGAGTTGAGGGCGACCTCTATCCCGCACTCTCACCGGGTTTCGTAGCGAGGGCGGCGAAGGGTAGTCAGATGTTGAGATTTTCGCGAATTGGGCGACGCAGGCGTAGTCGCACTACGTTGAGGAGCACGATTTGCGAAAAGCGCGACAGATGGCTGCCATTCGCCGCCCGCAGTAGACACCCGGTAAGAAGTGCGGGCTACGCTTCAACTGTCGGATAGGGGGTTCGGGGTCGGGAAACCAAGGAAGATCGGCTCCGGTTGCAGCTCGATACCGAAGCGCTGTCGGACGCCTTCCCGAATGTCTCTCGCCAGGGCCACCAGCTCGGCGGTCGTGCCGCCGCCATGGTGCACGAGGGCCAGCGCGTGGGCATCCGAGATCCCAACCGATCCGCGCCGCTGGCCCTTGGCAAAACCGGCATGCTCGATCAAATACGCAGCCGAAACCTTGAAACGGCCATCGGCGGTCGGGAATGAGGGCAGGTTCTCTCCCTCGAGCAGGGCGCCGCAGCCTCGTGCCTTTTCCTCGACGGCGGCCAGCGATGCGGCGTCCAGCAGCGGGTTGACGAAGAACGAACCGACGCTTCGCCGATTGGGATCGTTTTCGTCAACCACCATCGACTTGGCGCGCCGCAGCTCGAGCACGGCCTCACGAACCTCGGCTAAGGTCGGGGCGGCGCGGTGTGCTCCAAGGACTCGCTCGAGTTCCGGATATCTCACGGTGGGCGGCCCCCCGCGATGCAACCGGTACGTCACCGCAAGCACCAGGAAGCGGCCGGGAATTTCGCGAAAGCTGCTCGTCCGATAGCCGAAGCCGCACTCCGCACCCGTGAACGAGCGAACCTCCAGGCTCTTGAGATCCAGCGCCTGAACGTTTCCGACAACCTCTGAAACCTCCCGCCCGTACGCGCCGACGTTTTGGATCGGCGTCGCCCCGGCCGAACCGGGGATACCGGAAAGACACTCGACTCCGGCGAGATGGTCGCCGACACAGCGCGCGACGAGGTCATCCCACGGCTCGCCGGCCGCGGCGGTCACCCTCACGACATCGCCTTCGCGTTCGAGAGCAACCCCGCGCGTGGCGACCCGAAGCAGAATTCCCGGCCAGCCATCGTCTGCCACCACCACGTTTGAACCGCCCGCGATGACCGCCAGCGGGAGATCATGGCGGTGAGCCCAACGAATCGCATCTTTCGTAGTGTCGACGTCCTCAACCTCGAGGAAAAACCGCGCCGTCCCACCCAGCTTGAGATTCGTAAAGGGCGCGAGCGCGACCTTCGAACCTGTTCCGGACGGCGGCACATCGGTCTCTGACGGCATCTTTCCCGACATGATCACCAGTGTGCCTGACCCCTTTCGATTCACCAAATCGACGGACGATCCAGACGAAGAACCTCGATCTGTTGAACTTCACGGCGAACAAAAGTACCTCTCAGGTTATAATAAGAGTAGGTGTCAGAGTCCATGAAAAGAAAAGTCGTCATGACCCGCCTGGGAAAGGACACGTTCGAGAGGGCGTCGGAGGCGGTTCGCGACAGCGACATCGAGCTCCACCACCGACCCTGGGACGAAAACACCCTGGAGCTCGTTCAATCCACGAACTTCGATGCGATCGTCATCGGTTTCCCCGGTCCGATCACAGAGCTGCGCCGCTTTGTCAAATGCGTTCGCTCTCCGGGCTCCGCCACCCAACACAGCGGCATCGTGCTCCTTGCTGAGCCCGATCACCTTCCGGCCGCTCAGACCTTTGTTCAAGTCGGGGCCGGAATCAACCGTGCCATTTCGTCCGACGAGGTCGATCACCTCCTCAAATCCGCAATCGCCGAGGTCACGACGGTGGCCCCCAGAATCCCTGTCCGCGCCCCGACCCGCGTCATCCTGCATCTGGAACAGCGGCCGCTACACACCTTTTGCCAGACCGAGAACCTCTCCGAAACCGGAATGCTCCTGCGCGGATTCGGCCATTACCCACCCGGCACCACCATCGACTTCGAGATCAATATCCCGGGTCACAGCGACCCCATCCGCGGTTTGGCAACCATCGCCCGCACCACCAGCGTCGAGCGCGAGCTGTTGGAGGGAGTCGGCGCACGTTTCGATGACTTCCTCGGCGCCGACCGCGGCCGTCTCACTGATTACCTGAACGAGCAGCTTCATTAGTTTTGAGTTCTTAGTTTTTAGTTTTGAGTTCCCACCCGGCCCCCCGGAGGAGGATCGGTACCTCAAACCTCATAACTCAAAACTCCGCGTTCACGCGGTCTCGCCACATCCGTTCGAGCTCGTCGACGAGATCGATGTCGGCGCGAATCCCGTTCACCTGGTTGATCTGGACGATCGTTGTCGGTGACGTGAAGTTGACCTCGGTCAGATCCTCACCAATGAAGTCGAGCCCGAGGAGATACAGCCCGAGGGGATTGAGGTCCTCGGCCACGACCCGGCAGGCCTCGAGCTGGCGCGGGGTCGGTTCGAGACGCGCCGCAATCGCCCCCTGGTGAAGGTTGGCCAGCCGTGAACCACCCGTCGGCACCCTCAGAACCGACCCCAGCACCTTGTCGTTGATGGTGAGAATGCGAAGATCGCCGCTGCTTTCGATGGCCTCGAGGAAGGGTTGCACGATGACCTGTGGCTGCCACTGCTCCCAGTAATCCCGAAGCACGTCATCCGCCACCGAGGGCTCGACAAAGGTGACACCGATGCCGCAGTAGGTGTTCTCGGGTTTGAGCACCACCTCGCCGGGCAGCGCGCGCACCGCCTCCACCACCTCGTCGGCGCTCGAGCACACCGCCGTTGGCGCGGCGAACTCCGGGTAGCGAAGCGCCGCCGTGTGCTCGGACAGCTCATAGGTGGCCGGCGGCCGGTTGATCTGGACGATCTCCGGGGGCGCCGCCTCGAAGTGGCGGGTGCGGGCGATGAAGGCCTCGTCAACCGGCGGGTCCTTGCGTTGCAGGATCACCCGGTACTCGCGGACACCGGCGGTTCGCCCCGCTCCCAGCTCCCAGAAATCATCGCGGGCGGCATCCGACGACAGGATCTCGCGCACCGGGAGGTTCCCGAGAAAGCGGGCCGATCCCTGCTGCGGGTCGGTCGCCGGAAGGTCGAGATAGTCGACCGCGATGCCCCTGCTCAGAAGCTCGGTGCTCAGGCAGACCCCGAGGTCGAACTCCGGGTTGAGGTCGTCAAGGCCGTCGGCCACGAGGAGGTATCGATCTTTCATGCCCCACATTTTGCCATGACCGGCCCTGGGTTACGTGGAATGAGCTCGCGATTGACTCGGACGGGTGGTTCCTGGCAGCATGGGCCGATGCACACCGTCGAGCCGATCCACGCATTCTCCGACAACTACGTTTGGTTGATCTCGACCCCAGATTCCGATGTTGCAGTGGTGGTGGATCCCGGAGAGGCCGGACCGGTTCTCGCGGTCCTCGACGAGCGCGGATTGTCGGTGGCTACCATCCTCCTCACCCACCACCATCGCGATCACGTGGGCGGAGTCGGCGGAATCGTCAAAGAGTACCCGGCGCCGGTTTACGGCCCGGCCACGGAGGATATCTCGTCGGTCGATCGCCCGGTTGCCGGGGGTGATCGCGTCTCCGTCCCCGAGCTCGACCTCGAGCTCGAGGTCGCCGACGTGCCGGGGCACACCGCCGGCCACGTGGCCTATGTCGGGGCGTCGTACGCGTTTGTCGGCGACACTCTCTTTGCCGGCGGCTGCGGTAGGGTCTTCGAAGGCACCCCCGAGCAGATGTACAACTCGTTGCAAACACTCGGCGCCATGTCGCCCGCCACCACCATCTACTGCGCCCACGAGTACACCGCCACCAATCTCCGATTTGCTTTCGAGGTAGAGCCCGGCAACCAAGCCCTCGTCCAACGCATGGAAGATGTGCGCGCGGCGCGCGCACAGGGGCGCCCGACAGTACCTTCAACCCTCGTTGACGAGCTCGCGACCAACCCTTTCCTGCGCTGTGGCGTGCCGGAGGTGAAGGCCGCTGCAGAGCGGCGAGTCGGACGCCGGCTCGACCGCGAACCCGACATCTTCGCCGTCGTCCGGCGGTGGAAGGACGGTTGGACGGGCAACGGGATGTGAACGATCGCCCTAACCGCGAGATCTCATTAAACGACACGCATTGAGGAATCCGGAAACCAAATATGCCAACGCCAAGAACCAATCTCCGCCTCGTGCTGCTTCAGCTCCGCAACGATCTCGTCCCCCTCAAACAGGAGCAGAGCTGCTTTATAGAGGGCTGCCGCGTCGCCCGCCGCCAGATCCGATTCATCAACCTCGTCGAGGATCCCGAGATCCGCTGGCGCCACGTGGAGGATGCGCACGCCGTCCTCATCGGCGGCGCCGGCGCGTTCTCGGTGACCCGCGATCACCCCTTCACCTCGCCGCTCCGCGACCTGGTCCAGCGTCTGGTCGATGAGGACCGCCCGGTCTTCGGGTCCTGCTGGGGCCACCAGTTTCTGGCCGACATGGGGGACGGTCAGGTCATTACCGATGAAGAACGGTCGGAGGTCGGGACCTTTCCGATTGAGCTCACCCCCGAAGGCAGGGCCGATCCCCTCCTGACCGAGTTTCCCGACCGCTTTTTCGTCCAGCTCGGTCACAAGGATCGGGTGAGCCGGCTCGGCCCCGATTGGCTCGATCTGGCAAGGTCCGAGCTCTGTCCCTTCCAGATCATCCGCTTGCGCGACAAGCCGGTCTACGGCACCCAGTTCCACAGCGAGATGGACGAGGGGCGGCTGCACGAACGGATTCTCGTTTACCTCGAGGATTACGTCACCGACGAGGACGAGCACCGCCGGATCCTCAACGGCCTGCGGCCGTCCATCGAGGCCGACCGCCTACTCGAGCTCTTCCTCGAACGCTACGCTTAACCCGCACTTCTCACCGGGTGTCTACTACGGACGGCGAATCGCGGCGTCCCGCCGTGCTTGTCTCAAATCGTGCTCCTC
>Ga0209013_10001788_pt1 | contig 19811 bp, 19 predicted proteins | sample Cruoilmetagenom2_FD_187291 | JGI IMG/M metagenome (GOLD analysis project Ga0209013, IMG submission 187291) | Oil polluted marine microbial communities from Coal Oil Point, Santa Barbara, California, USA - Sample 2 (SPAdes) (version 2) | ecosystem: Environmental > Aquatic > Marine > Oil seeps ...
GACATATATCATTGATCTAAATGGTATTATCTCCCATGTTCAGATTGGTCCCTACAGTTCTCTTGAACATATCAAATCAACCATTGATCCATTATTGGATTAAACAGGTATAGGTGTTTTATGGAATTTAGCTCATTATTGATCGTAATCTTTATATTTGCCCTGTCAGGTGTTTTTATTATGCGCCCTTTTTTAGTGGAGGAAAAAACCACGAGAAAATCAGGATCCACAAGAACGGATTCCCTGACGGCAGAGAAGGAACGTTTATTGCTGGCGATCGAGGACCTTGATCTGGAGTTCGAATTAGAAAAGATCTCTTCAGTGGAACATAACCGCAACCGGGATATTCTGCTCTCTGAGGCTGCACAAGTGATCAAGCAGTTAGATAAATTACAGAAAACTGGTTCGTCCAAGAAGAAAACCTCACCACCCCCTAAAGCTGATGGTGATCTGGACAGAATGATCAATGAACGCCGCCAGCAACTTAAAAGCGAGAAATCACTGAAATGCCCCAAATGTGGAGAAGCCATTGATAGGGGTGCTCAGTTTTGCAGCCATTGTGGAGAAGCGTTGTGAGATTACAAACCATAAATTTTAAAAAATTACTTGGGACTGTTGTATTAATCAGTATTTTCCTTTCAAGCTGCCTCTCAATGCAGATTGATATCACTCCAGAACCGGATAGTATCAAAGCGGATGGTATTGTAGATACACCCATACCATCTCAGGCTCCTACCCAAAATTCTCCCCCACCTACGATCTCCCTGGTAGCAGAGGGAATTGAGGGGGAAGTGATCATTGTGAACGTTATCGATCAATCCGGTGGCATGTTATTGGAGCAGGGGTTGGAAGTTCAATTGGATGGATATGATCAGTTTGAACTGGTCTACCAGGATGTAAAATCCCTGATAACAGAAAGCAGCCTGGTTTTTGATAGTGTCCCATTTCAAGCTGGCAGGGTGTTCTTTGCTAGTATTTCACATGACGGCGCTATATATCGGTCGGATATGTTTGAAGCTGGAGATGAAACAACCTCCATGCAAATGGCGATAGAGATATTTGAAACAACTACCAGCGATGAAAATATATTGGTTGAACGGATTCATGTTCTGGCAGATTTTCCTTCACCGCATCAGGTTCAGATTGTAGAGATCTTCATCGTATCCAATCTCGGAGATTCAACCTATGTCGCTGATAGTCCAGGTGAAGCTACTTTATCATTCCCATTACCCGTTGAAGCTGAATCCATCTCGTTTGATGATGGCGCTCTAGGGGAAAGATATGTAAAAACTGTGGATGGTTTTGGCGATACAATCAGTATCCCGCCTGGATCTGGCGTATATCAGACCCTGGTATATTACACTTTGCCTATCCAGGAGAATACATTCGAGTTTTCCCAGGTGATGAGTTATCCTGTTCGAGCTGCGGTCATTATGACGCCTGAGGGAGAGGTTATTGTTGAGGGGGCAAATCTGGAAGATATGGGAGTGCAGGAAATTCCTGATAGTTCTGTCCAGGTTTATTCTGCTATGTCAATTCCACGTGGAGACTCTTTGCAGTTCCGGGTTACAGTGGAATCTACTGAGGCCGTTGTTCCATCAGATGCGCCGGTTTTCCTTCCTCAATGGGTTATTATCGCCGCTGGTGTGCTGGGGGTGGCCTTGCTATTGACTGGCGTTTGGCTATTTATCCGCCAGCGAAGCCGAGGTTTCGAGGACGATGAATTTGAAGGAACCTCTGTTGAACGTGAAGAGATCCTTGATTCCATTATTGCTTTGGAAGATCTTAACCAAGAGGGTGAAATAACGGAAAAGGCCTATTTGAAAAAACGCCAGGAGTTGAAAGATCAGCTTGATTCCCTGGCTGATGATTAGACGATTAATAGATGATCACTGTAAAAAAACTTGTAAAGAGATTCGGCCCAATAACAGTTCTCCGCGAATTGGATTTCAACGTCAATTCCGGTGAATTTGTGGCTTTGCTAGGACCCAATGGTGCTGGAAAAACCACTTTGCTGCGAATCCTGTCTTCCCTGATGCGGCCAACTTCTGGCAGTGTTCAGGTTGCATCCTATAGTTTGCCTTCTCAGGGAGCATCTCTCCGAGCTAAGCTTGGGGTGGTCTCACATCAACCCTTGCTTTATGGTGATCTAACAGCTGCGGAAAACCTGCAATTTTTCAGCAAATTATATTCAATTGGACCTGATCGGATTCCGGAGATTCTGGATCTGGTTGGTTTACTTCCCCGTAGAGATGATCTGGTTCGGACTTTCTCCCGGGGCATGCAGCAGCGGTTGGCCATTGGACGGGCAATCCTTCACAATCCATCTATACTGCTGCTGGATGAACCACATACCGGACTGGATCAAGCTGCAGGAGAGATCCTGGATAAGATCCTTCAAGAGGTCGCTCTTGAAGGTCGGACGGTGGTGATGACCTCCCACGATCTGGTCCGATCAGCAGAATTAGCCTCGCGGTTGGTCCTACTTTCGAAAGGAAAAATATCTGCTAGTGTTTCTACAGATGGGCTGGATCCGGCCGATCTGGTAAGTTTTTATAAGGGTGGATTACAAGGAGGGCTATCATGAGTGCCTTCCTGAAATCTACCGGCGCGATTATTTGGAAAGACCTGAAAACTGAATGGAGAACCAGGGAAAATCTTTCCGCCATGCTGGTTTTTTCCCTGCTTGTGATCTTGATCTTTAATTTTTCCCTTGAGCTGGACCTCCAAGCCCGAGAGTCCATGGCAGGGGGAGTCTTATGGGCGACTTTTATCTTCGCTGGGACCATTGGACTGAATCGTTCGATGGCAGTAGAGAAGGATCGTGGATGCCTGGATGGTCTGCTGTTAGCCCCAGTTGATCGGAGTGCGATCTTTGTCGGGAAAGCGATTGGAAATCTGTTCTTCATGCTTGTGGTTGAGTCGATAGTTCTGCCAGTATACAGCTTTTTATACGGTATTTCGGTATTTCAGCCGGGTTTCTTGGGGGTGATACTGCTGGGATCGATCGGGTATTCGGCGGTAGGTACTTTATTAGCCACTATGGTTGTTCAGACCAGGACCCGGGATATTCTATTACCAATCCTGCTCTTCCCACTCACACTTCCTGTGGTTATCGCCGCGGTGAAGGCCAGCCAGGGTTTTATCCAGTCAGTACCCTTCGCGGAGATCTCAGTCTGGGTTAATATTCTGATATCTTACGATCTAATATTTCTTGCTGTTGCTATAATGGTGTTTGACTATATTTTGGAGGAATGATTTATGCTTGAGAAACCGCGTTTATTAACTTTATTGGATATCCTTTCCGGCTTGATGATCCTGATTGCAGCAGGCCTGGTTTTTTTCTATGCTCCTGTCGAACAGTTAATGGGTCTGGTTCAGAAGGTATTCTATTTTCACGTAGCGACAGCCTGGGTTGGCATGTTGGGCTTTATGGCTGCAGGAGTGGCTGGTGTTCAATATCTCCGGACCGAAAAAGAAAAGTGGGATATTGTTGGTCTGGGAGCTGTGGAGATCAGCCTGGTGTTTTTTATGGTGGCAATCATAATGGGATCGATTTGGGCCAGGCCGATCTGGAATACCTGGTGGACCTGGGACCCCCGTTTAACTACCGCTTCGATCGTCGAGCTGATCTACGCTGCGTATTTGCTGCTCCGGTCTGGTTTGGATGATCCTGGTAAAAGAGCCCGTTTTTCCGCCATCTATGCTATTTTTGGTTTTTTCAGTGTGCCGTTGACTTTTATTTCCATTCGCATAATGCGGACGATCCATCCGGTCGTGATCGGCAACGCTGAAGCAGCCAGCCAGGGCGGATTCAATATGGATGATCCCATGAAAACAGCATTTTTCTTTAGTCTGGCAGCATTCTCAGTATTTTTTGTTGATTTGCTGTGGCACCGGATTCGGCTGGGGAAACTGCAATCCGAAGTCAATACCTTGCGGATCCAATCTTACGAGAAGGAGAGCTGAAAAATGTTAAGTAGATTATTCGTACCCGATACCTTTGATTATATGATCGCCGGTTATGTTGTTCTCAGTGTGGTGCTTTCGATTTATATCGCCAGCATCGCCCTGCGCTGGAAAAAAGCCGCTGCAAAGTTCCGTTCGTATCAAGAAGATAAATAAGTGGAATAAAGATGTAAAAAGAACCCGGGAATGAAATTCCCGGGTTTTTAGTTTAACTTACGCAGATAAAAACGTTTATTCTGATACTCGGAAACTACAAGAGATCCATCTAAGAGCATTTTTTCAACGATATTCTTATCACCTCCCGCTCGAAGCAAAAAATCCGTTATAGCATCCTCCCGCATTGGATGGACGGAAGTGATGCTGAGAATATCTTGCTTTATATTTCCTGTGAAAGCAAACTCATTGCCTTCATATCCGATCAGGTATTCCACATTCAATCCAGTTTGCAGATATATTTGGAAGGCGGTATTTAATTTCTCGGCAGTGGGTGGGGAGACCCAATTTTCAGCTGGCGGCCTGGTAGGGATACTTAGATATGAACTGTCCGGATTGATCGAAGCCAGGTAGGCAGCAGTTTTTCGGCAGTTTTCCTGATCATCATTGACATCCTTGATCAACATGGTCTCGGTCAATAGCTCCCCGCTAAACTCTCCAGCGAAGGTTTTGATGCCGCTGAGAATGTTCTCCAAATCTATTTTTCCGTAAGGTCGGTCGATTCTCTTCCAAGTTTTTTGATCGACAGCATCGACTTTGATTGATACAAGATCGGCTTTAGATAGGTCCTGTCTTACTCCGGGGTCATCTATCAAAGTGGAATTGGTGATCACGGCGACCTTGACCTCAGATGTTTTAAGAAGGTCGATCAATCGCCCTAAATTCTGGTCCAAAGTTGGCTCTCCGTCGGGAACAATGGTCAGATAATCAATTATTTCATTATTTTGCACCAGGGATTGGACGGAATCCAATACTTCCTTCCCCAACTCTTCAGGATCGTAATATTCTCCCCTGTGATTGACCATTGATAAAGACCTGCCTAGTTGGCAGTAAACACAAGAATAAGAACAGATCTTGGGCGGAATATTATTAATTCCAAGGCTCCTTCCCAGACGCCGGGAAGGAACTGGCCCAAAAACTCTTAAACTATCCATTAGTCAGTTCCCTTGATATTTAGGCATATTTTTCCCTGGTAACTGCATCGCTCAGAATATTTGATAGATATTCTTTTGCTGGTGAGGTTTCAAATGTTCCCAGATGGGTGTGCATATCCAGATAGCTGGGTGGAATAGGGTGGGTACCGACGATGACCTTAACCGGGTACCTCTTTTCTAGAAATGTAACGAAGGTATCAATATAGGGGCAGGGCGGGTACCCGACCACAAGGCCTGTAGCTAGGTGAATGACTTCAGCACCGTTCTTGACCAATTCAGCTCCGGCATATTCAATGTTGCCCCCAGGGCATCCATCACAGGTGGTATAACCGACCAACTCAAGATCTGCTTCTGTATAAACACTGAATGCGCCCTCTTTATCTTTTAATGACCGGAAACACTTTCCTCCGGCACAACGACGGTAACGATCGCAGATGATAATTCCTATCTTGGTAAATATCTCCATACGAGCTCCTAGATGAAATAAATTACACTTGTACCAAAATAATTATACTCCTGTGGTAATCCAAACCATCAGGAGTATATTGGTGTTTGTTGAATTTTTTCAGGTGTTATTGATTACCTCTTTCGAGATCAAGGAGCCATTTCTTACGGTGCAATCCACCACCGTAACCAACTAATTTCCCGTCAGATCCGATCACTCGATGGCAGGGGATGATGATCGCAATTCTGTTATGCCCATTGGCAGACGCGACAGCTCGAACAGCCTTGGGGTTACCAAGAGTCGTTGCTTGTTCCAGGTAGGAACGAGTCTCGCCATAGGGTATATTCTGTAGAACCTTCCATACTGACTGTTGGAATTCAGTTCCCGGAGTATGCAGGGCAACACTGAAGGATTTTCTTTTACCTTGGAAGTATTCCTTGATTTGCGTTTGAGTCTCTTTAAGATGAGGATTATCGCCTGGAAGGATCACTGCATTGAGCCTTTTCCGCAGGTCCTTGAATTCTGTTTCCAACATCCTGCGGTCAGTGAATTCCAGCAAACATAAGCCCTGCTTGCTGGCACAGGCGAACATGGGGCCAATCTCTGTTGTGAAACGTGTGATATGGAGCAGTTCCTTCTTCCCGGGGGTAGTAGGAGGCTCCCCGAATAACGATTTATAGCTTTCATTGAAGCCGCTGAGTGAGCTGTAACCGCTTTCCAGGGCTGATTCCAATACTGATTTTCCGTTCTCTATATTTTGATAAGCAGTATTGATGCGCAGCATACGCTGATAGGCTTGGAATGTCATTTGGTGATGGTGCTTGAACCAGCGCCGGATCTGATTGGGCTCAAACCCCCTTTCTACCAGATCTTTATCCTTGACCCGCAGGTACGGGTCCTGATGCAGCTCCTTGATCAGAGCAGTGATGTAGGAGGGTGTTTCTTCTAGCTTTTCCATTGGTTTGCAGATCTTGCAGGGGCGGAATCCGTGTTGTAGGGCGCCCTTGGCAGAATCAAAAAAGATCACATTTGCTGCCTTGGGTTTCCGGGCTCTACAGGAAGGCCGACAGAAGATACCTGTGGTTTTAACACCAGTGATGAACAATCCTTCATAGGAAGGGTCCTTGGTGCCGATAATGTTATATTTTTCTTGGAATGTAAGGGTGACCATAGTATTATTAAATCCTTGCGAATATATATAATTTTCAGTCTATACAAGAATTTATCAGATTGCCCGTGATCAAGCTACCGAAATATTGACAAGTAATTTTCACTCAATATAACTCATTATGACTTAGAACGTATTGAAGGGGACAGGTTTGTGATTATTTTTCCTAAAAACTTCCGAAGTTATTATTGGTTAAAAATATTTCCAGTCTGGAGAGAGCTTCAGGCATATTCTTGCGCCCAAAACCGATTCGGAAATGATTTCCTGGGTGGTCATAAGCTGTTCCAGGCAGCAGCATTACGCCCTGGTCTGTGACCAACTGGTCACAGAAAATATCCACATCCTGGCCGATCAAATGGGGAAATGCAATTGGTCCTGCTTTGGGTTTTATCCAACTAAATGTTTCATTGTGAACAGAAAAAAACTTTTCCAGCAGGGTTAGATTGGAGGTGATGATCTCCAGGTTACGTGCCACTAGTTTTTCTCTGTGGCGCAAAGCCAGCTCGGCCAGAAACTCGCTGGGAGCGCTGTTGCAGATTGAAGTGTAATCTTTGAGATGGGAGATCTTTTGATATAGGTCCTGGTTCTGAGTGGCGATCCAGCCAATCCTCAAACCTGCCAGACCATATGATTTTGACATCACCCCCAGGGATACTCCAAGTTCCCCAAGATCGCAGGCTGCGGGGAGACGGTCGTTCGGATCGTGCTCAGATTCTCGGTAAACTTCATCACAAAAAAGGAGTATTCCATTGGATTGAGCGAGCTGCCAGGTTTCTTGGTAGGTTTCCGGGGACATCAGATAGCCGGTAGGGTTGTGGGGAGTGTTGATCACAATCGCTTTTGTATTGGGCTGGATCAAGCCTTTCATTTCACCGATATCCAGTTCCCAGTTGTTTTCGACCCTCGCCTCCCAGTTGGATATTTGACAACCAATGCTAGCGGCGATCTCAAATAAGGATTGATAACATGGCCAATGGACGATCAGGTGGTCACCCGGGTCTAGAGCTGCCTGCATAAAGGTAAAAATGGCTTCCTCGGCGCCAGCATGGACTAGGATCTGGTCTGATGTTGTTGATTCGTAAATTCGGCTGATCTCTTGTCGTAATGCGGGGCTTCCTAAAGATTCGGTGTATCCCAACCAATGCTCCTTGAAGGATTTTTCTGAGTTGTCTCCGAGCGCCAGTAGATCCTCAATCGAGAGAGATTCACAGTCCGAACTAGCCAGCAGGTATTTAGCGCTAAATTCGTATTTTGCAAAATACCGTTCCAACTTAAAGGGATTAATCTTCATTTGTATTTCCTTGATCATCTGCGGTTAATTCCAGCAAACTTTGCCGACTTCGATTGACGACCAAGCGTGTCACATCAGGGCGCCCGTAATGGCCGGCAGGGTCGAAATTCTGCCTTTCTTCCCGGACGAACTGGTGAGAGATCTCTGCAGTAAAAAGTCCTTCTTCCTCGACAATTGGCTCAATGACCCATTCCCCATCTGGCCCAGCCAGGCAGGAACCGCCATCCGCTTGGGTATCCTCAAAATTTTCAAGCATCAACTGGCTATGGGGCAGGTCGGGTGTGATATATGATTTTCGCATTAATCCCGATACTGAGATCGCATAGGAGCGGGATTCTTTGGCGATGAATTTGGTGATATCAAAAGTGTTGTGCTGGCTTCCCGGCCAGACTGCTACGTGTAAATCCTCACCCATGCCGTAGAGAGCTGTTCGGGAGAGAGGCATCCAGTTCTCCCAGCAGTTCAAACCACCAACTGTGAATGGACCCAGAGGATGGACCTGCAGTCCGTGCCCGTCCCCGGTAGACCAGACCAGACGCTCTTCATAAGTGGGCATCAACTTGCGGTGGACTGACTGGATCTCCCCCTGGGGGTTGATGTAAATTAGGGAGCAGTATAGGCTGTGACCTCCCCGATCTTGGGGGCGTTCTATGGTGCCAAGGTATACTGCTAAATTATATTTGCTGGCCGTTTTCTGTAGGGAATCCAGATGCCCGACTTCGATCTGTACTGCTTGGTCTTGATAATGAGCATGGAGCTCTTTTTGGGCTTTGCTGTTGAATCGGGCGCCGTCTGTGCGCTCCACCCAGAAAGGGTATCCGGGTAGGATCGCTTCACCGAAGACCGCTAAGTGACAGTTTTCCTTGCCAGCTTGGTGTAGATATTCTTCAACTTTCTTGATGGTACCTTCCCGGTTTAACCAGATTGGAGCCATCTGGACCAGGCCGACTTTGATGGTATCTTCCCTTTGGGTAGTATTTTTTGACATAAGCTTTCCTGTTATGCCTGCAAATCAGGGCTTAGGTTATCCTGTTTACTGAACGGGATTTGTTTTATAAGATGGTTTGAGTGCTGTTTTAAATACGGCTGTGATTCGAACCAAAGACCAATAATAAGTTGATTTCTAAACCTGCTGCTTCTAAAATCGATGAATCTTATTAGCCGGAGGTGATCGTAATATATTCCTTTAAATCTGATATCAGGATCTGTTTTAGCTCAACTTCATTCTCAACGTTTGTCTCTGTGAATAAAAATCCAAAAACAGGATATTCTTTATAATCGAACTTCCGCAATTCAAGGGGATTTTCAAAATCAGAGAGCAGTTTTTGGTAATCAAAACCGGTGATCATGGCAGGATCGATCCCAGTTGAATTATCCAGAATAATGATGCTGTATAGTTTCCCAGCTTTATCTTTGAGGATCTCTTCCCAATCCGGCTTCATTTGGGAATAGTAATAAACATATGGATTAATGCCGTAAGCATGATAGGTCAGATCAGCAGTGGTGCACCAGCCTCCAAATCGCAGAGGATTGATCTCAATAGGAATCAGGTCGCCGTTCGGATCCCTTCTGAGTTCGATATGGGCTGGAAAATTCCTGACCCCTGCCAGCTCGGCGATCTTGGAAGTAAAATCTGTAAACTCTGCTAGATTGCATTCAATGATCTCTTTGGATGTTGTATATATTCTGTCCCCAACGTCATCTGATGAAGAGAATATATGGTTGAGGATGTTTAGAATTATTGCCTCGCCATTGGAATCGAAATATACATCCATGGCATACTCTTCTCCCTCGATACAACCTTCAATGATCAAGGATGATGAATCGACAACTTCCGGAGGGTATAGGTCCTTAGAGTTTTCCCTCTCGGACAGGATCCTATGCTTGATCCGGTCCCAATCACTTGCGTCGTAAACTTTATGGACACCCTCGCTCATAAATCCCGTTGCTGGTTTTATAACCAGGGGTTGATCCACTTTAGGATAGGGCAGGCTGGCTAGATCTGCCATTTTTACAGCCTGGAAATAGAAATCAGGCGCCAGCGGTCTTGTTAACTCCCTGAAAGCGACCTTATTTTTAAATAGTTCAATTTTCTCAACAATGTCACTGAACGAAAGATTATTTATGATCCATCCCAGGGCATTTTCAGAGGTGGTATAGATCAGTTGTTCCCCAGGTTCCAGAATAGTGTCGATCGCCTCAGTTTCTGAAATGATCTTGGTACCTGGATACAAGCCCAGTTCACGGGAAATCTCAGTGTCTACTACAGGGATGGCATGATCCCGGACGGTCTCTTTGAAAAAATCTGAAATGAAAGGTTTGTCAACAAAAAACAAAATAACCTCCAGGAAGTCATGGTGAAATTAATGCTTGGCGTTTCCCAACTCCATAGTTCTCCGAAGAAGTTTACCATGAGATAAACCAGGGAATTACCTACTGACTGGTATATGAGGAACCTAAATGGCGGTGGGATTCTGTAAGCTAAATGTTATCAGATATTCGTCTCTCGGTAATTTTGTATGATTCTCACAGCCTGGGCAACTCCATCTTCGCTGCGAATATCCTCACCAATTTTCATGACACAGTTTTTCATTTCTTGATCATTGATTGCAGAATCGATCGCCTCTGATAAATTGATAGCAGTTAGTTTTTTGGGTGGAATAGGCTTAGGTCCAGCTCCCATTTTGTCCACTTGCCGGCCCCAGAAAGGCTGGTCGCTGGTGAAAGGTAAGATAATGTTTGGAATACCTGCTCGCAGTGCTTTTCCCGTTGTTCCAGCTCCTCCGTGATGGATCACGGCAGTAGAGCGGATAAACAACCAATCGTAAGGGATATAACCTTTGGCCCAATATATCCTTTTAGAATCCAATTCCTCTGGCTTATTTCCTATAATGATTCCTCTCTGATTAGTGATCTTGAGAGCTTCATATACTTTGTGATGGATCACATCCAGTTTTCTAGTAGAAGTACTGCCAAAAACAATAGCGATCGGCGTAGATCCATTTTCCAAGAAATCAACCAAATGATAGTTCGGTTTCCAGGATTTATCGTGATTAGAAAACCAATAGCCTGTGATGTGAGCATCTTCTCCCCAATCAGCAGGTTGGGGAATGACCTGAGGGCTGAAGGCATACAGGATGGGAGTCCGCCAATCATTATTGGGATTAAATGGCCACCTGGTTAGCGGTGGCAGCTCTGGGCTTTTCTTCCTGATAAAGCTGTAAATGATACGGCTGCCCTGCCAGAAGGTTTGTGTGACAAAACCGTGTGTTAATCTCCGGTAGAGTCCACCCAACGGCAAGTCGGGAGTGGCTGGAGATGCAAAATCCGAAGTGCTGGTGAAAACTGGGAAGGTCTGGGCCGAGATGTCCGGGATGCTTTTCTCCCGGGCAATCTCATATCCTGTATTAGTAAGTAAAAAGGAATGCACGATCAGATCTGCATTTTGGCAAGCCTCATGGGCGATTTGGCTGACTTCAAGTCCCAAAGGGAGGACAAAACTGGACATAGATCTGACCATGCGCCACCATTTGTTTCCGGCTTTATCAACCATATCCTGGACCACCTGCTGGGGATCCCCGGGAAAGGCCATGAATTTTATCTGTTCTTCGCTAGTGAGGAACTCGAATTTACCCGGCGCTGCCAGGGTCACCTGATGGCCAGCTTGTACTAACCCCTTGCCGAGTTCTACAAAAGGCTGGACATCTCCCTGGGATCCATAGGCTAATAATGTAATTTTCATAATTGGAGTCCTGATCTACTATTTTGAATAGCCGAGCAGCTGCCTGACTTTGACAAGATGGGGATAGGTAAAAGGATTCTGGGGTAAGGTGTCTCCCCATTCACTTTCGTCTTGCAGATCGAACCACTGAACAGCTGAAATGGAATAATTTGCGGCAGCCTCTGGTTCCGGTTCATATCCCGGTGACGCTATCCCTCCGATCGGTCTGCAAATATATGACTTGAGCCATTTGTAAACCCCATCAGGACGAGCGGGTTCGTCGACCAGTAATTTCTCAACTATGACATCAAGGTTGGTCTCTTCTCTCATTTCCCTTATTACACATTCTTTCTCGGTTTCTCCAAGTTCAATTCCGCCCCCAGGAATGACCCAGTAGGAAAGGTTGTCGGACAGACGTGTATGCTGAATTAAAAGTATTTTATGATCTTGGATGATCAAACCCTGGTATCTGGTGTGTCTTGTCATTTTATTACCAGAAGAAAAAGAATAATCCCAGTAAAAAGGATATGATGATTGCCCAGATCCAGATCAGATCTGCTAGTAATGGGGGAGGTCCTTCCTTGATCACGGGATCGAAACCAACAAAAAAGACCCGGTTTGCCTTTTCTAATAAATCATCCAGGTTATGTTCAATGCCTAGATCGGTCAGCCATTGGTGAAAATGGGAATCGCCGCCACTGTTAAATAGGGCTTGACCGACCCCCCGGAGTTCTTCAAGATCCTCGATTCGCCTGGCGTGGGCTGAATAAATTTGCTCTCCCGATTGAATTGTCACCAGCGGATCTTTATGAAAATTCTTAACCCAATCGGCTCTCTGCCACCAACCGGAGATCACATAGTCCTTATTCTTAAAAGCAATACGCGAAAGCATTGTGTGTCGGGGTTGTTTGCTTTTCCGACCCAAGGTTGTTACTACCAACATCTTTCTTCCACCCCGTGCGGGATGGCTCAGAAACGGCCCGAGCCCCAGCCTCCAGAGTAACAAGGGGAGTTTATAGATTAACCGGTTTATGGACCCCTTCTTTGGATAAGGCAATGAACCACCCTTCTCTTCTTTAACCATGAGATTTTCCTGAATGAAGATTTGCTGGAAATGGTATATTCTATATTTATTATAGGGGGAATAATCAAACCTACAACCTGATATTGGCGTTATTCATCACTTTCTGGGGAAGGTTAATAAGAGAAGGGATTGCTTCAAAAGAAACAATCCCTTCTCAGGAAATCAATCGATATGGAGCTTTAAGCTAGTCGATTAGGTCTTTACCATCCCGCAGACTGAAAGAAATGGCAACTCCCAATGCCAGCAGACTGGCAACGGCGATGATTGTCGCAACGGTTTTCATGGTCCCGCCAGCAGCTGCCACGCTGATGACCAATGGTGCGGCCAGCAGTGATACCAGGTTGACGACCTTGATCATTGGGTTGAGAGCGGGGCCAGCAGTGTCTTTGAGGGGATCGCCGACTGTATCGCCGATCACACCGGCATGATGGCGTTCGGAGCCCTTGCCCAGGTTGTTTTCTGGATCAGAGGGTTCATCCTCGATCTGTTTCTTGGCATTATCCCAAGCGCCACCCGCATTGGCCATAAAGACAGCCAGCAGCTGACCTGTTAAGATGATGCCTGCCAGGAAGCCGCCCAGAGCCCTAACACCGATCAAGAAGCCGACGATGATGGGAACCAGGATGCCGAGCATAGCTACAGTGATCAGCTCACGCTGAGCTGCGTTGGTGCAGATCCGAACCACTACTCCATAAGCAGGTTTGACGGTTCCTTCCATCACTCCGGGGATCCGGAGCTGCTTGCGTACCTCTTCAATGATCAATCCGGCCGCACGCTCAACTGCTCGCAGCAGGATTGAACTGAACAGGAAGGGTAAAGCTCCGCCTATCAGGAGTCCAACAAAAACCAGGGGATCAGCGATGTTCAGACCTTCCGTCTCCAGACCTGTAACCTCAATGAATGAGGCAAAGAGGGCCAGCGCTGCTATTACCGCCGAAGCAATGGCAATACCCTTGGTGATGGCTTTGGTAGTATTCCCAACGCTGTCCAGGGTGGCCAGGGTTCTCTGGCTTTCAGGATCTTCAAAATCCTCTTTGGCCATTTCAGCAATACCGCCAGCATTATCTGCCAATGGACCAAAGGCATCCATGGCCAGGTTGTTGCCCGTGTGAGAAAGCATACCAATACCGGCCAACGCTATCGAATACATGATGAAGATGAATTCATGGCCAGCTGGAGCAGGTTCAAAGCTGCTGATGATCAAACCAACTACTACAACACCCACAGCTGTGAAAATACCATTTTCGATCTTTTTAGACTTGATGGCCAGGTAGATGCCCAGTACTACACCGACAATCACCGATCCTATGATTATTGTCGATACAAGGGCTGCCGGAATTGTGACTGTGTAAATCCCAACCGATAGGAGGATAACAATAACAATGATCAACGCTGCCCAGACTGTGCTTTCGTAACCTACTGCCAATCCGGCCAGAATGAGGGTAGCAGAACCGGTTTTGGCTGATCTTACTATCCTGTTCACCGAAGGTGTCTCGCGTTCTGTGAAGAGCGCTGTGTACTTGTTAAAGGCAACTGCCAGTAAAATACCTGCCGCAGTGGCAGCAAAGAGCCGCATGTCCTGGGCATAGTAGACAGCTAAAAAGAAGAAAGACACAGTTGAGATGATCGATGAAAGGTCGTAGGAAAGATCCATCGCCCGGAAAGCATCGCCCTTGGTCGGCCACAAAGAAACAGCGTAGGTTCCGATAATGCTGGAAAATACGCCGATGGCCCTGACCAGTAATGGGAAAACTATCCACTTAAGACTTTGGGTGGGATCAAGCTGCATCACAGCCAACCCCAGGATCATTGCCGAGACGATGGTCACTTCGTAAGATTCAAAAACGTCCTCAGCCATACCGCTGAAGTCACCTACGTTATCTCCTACCAGGTCCGCAATTGCGGCAGCGTTGCGGGGGTCATCTTCTGGAAGACCAGCTTCAAGCTTTCCTACCAGGTCAGCGCCAACATCAGCGGCTTTGGTGTAAATGCCACCGCCGACTCGCATGAACATGGCAAGTAAGGTGCCGCCAAATCCAAAGCCCAAGAGAACTTCTGGGGCATGTTTACCGTAGAGTAAAAAGATGATCGTGCCACCCAACAAGCCCAGCCCGTCAGCCAGCATGCCGGCGATGGTGCCAGAGCGATAAGCCACGCGCAGCGCACCCTCGAACGATCCCATGCGGGCCTGGTTGGCCACACGAACATTTCCGCGGGTACCAATCAGACGCAGGCCGATCTGGCCGATTGCGAGTGAGCAGGCGGCACCCAGGAGCAGGGCCGCGCCGCGGCCGATCGAGATGCTTAAGGGAGCATCTGCCAGGTGTGCAGTAAAAAATAACACAATCGACAGGACAAAGGCGAGGGGAATAACAACCTCCATCTGTTTGTTCAAATATGCGATTGCTCCTGTACGAATAGCCTCAGAAATTTCCTGCATTTTTTCAGTTCCGGGGTCCTCCCGCAGTACTTCGCGGGCGAGAAACCAGGCGTAGACCAGGGCAGCTACAGCTGTGAGCAGAACGACACCAAGGCCGATCTGTTCGAAAAGTGTTGCGTTTTGAAGTGTTTCAAGTCCTCCCATCATGCCTCCTAAATAAAATAAAAGATTAACAAGATTTTTATCAGCATAGGATATACCAGTGCTGCTGGTTGTTATTGATAAAATATTTTCTGATTATGGTTTTATAACTTCCGGTTATTTTTTCCACGTTCAGATCTGTGTTACTGGTGTTGAGCGATGGGAGCGGCGATGGTTTGTGATCACTCTTCTATAAAAAAGATTGATGGAAATTACTAAAGAACACTCCGTTATTATAATGATTGCGGCGATTTTGGCAAGCGGAGATTTACTAATCCTTGGTGATTCTAATGATATCAAGCCGTTTGATAAGAAAATGTTATCGTTTTTAATTAAATAAATGTAAATAATTGTCAGGCGATCTCCCCTTAACCCTTAGTGATACTCAGGATATGGGGGATATAACGTCAGGACGATTTGGATTTTATGGCAGATAACCGGCGAATTTGCACGATGAGGGAACCAATACCAACAATTACTAACCCGATGATTGCTTTGGGGGTGACAGTTTCTCCCATAAATGCCACTGCAAATAATGGAATCCAGATCAACATAGTGCTATTGATAATACTTGATTCCACTGCAGATAAAGTTCTTAATGTATGATTCCACAAAGTAAAAGCGAAAGCTGTATTCACAATCGCAAGCCAAAGGATGATCCCCCAGCCCTTAATATCAATAACGGGGATCCCTTCTGTGTATAAACCTACACCAAGCAGCAGTATTGATCCCGCACCCATACTGATTACCGTCACCACAAGGGGATGATGTTCCTTTAACCGGTTGATACTCCTGCCGAGTACAGAGGATAACGCATTTGCTCCAACACCTACAAATGCGACAATAAGCCCAATATATTGGGCTTGGGGGATGGTTACTGGGTAAAAATATACCAATGCGCCAAACAACGCCAAGATTATTCCAATCCACTGGAACCGGGTTGGTTTTTCCGCCAGCCAAAGTATACCTAGGAGCGCAACCGCTACGCTGCTAAAACTCCAGATCAAATTCACAGTGACTGCGGGAAGATAATAAAGTGCCACAAAAGATGCACCTTGAGTCGCTGCATAAAAAAGGAATCCAAGCAAAATGAATTTCCACCACTTTTGTATTGTTAGTGAGGAAATCTCCGACTTTGCTTTATTGAAAAACAATACGATTAGGAGACAGACAAAAGCGATCACATATCTCAGTCCTGCGAAAGTCAGCGGCGGGATTTCCTGTAAGCCAATCTTAATAAACACCCAGGATGTAGCCCACAGGAAAACAACAAATAGAGCTTGAACAATAGCTTTCACACGAGAGTTCATAAATGAGTACCTTATTAAACAGTTTTCAGTAGTCAGTGATCAGTATTCGGTTCCTTGTTCCCCATCATCCGTCCTCCGTCTCCGGTCCTGCCCAGGTAGTCAGATGACGCCAATTTTATCATCGGAGTATAGCATAATCAGCTAGATACTAAATTGGGACGCTAAAGTGAATCCATTTCCCTGAGAAAACAAAAAACCAGCTGAGTATTCTCAGCTGGTTTTTGAAAGTTTCACTTTTTCTATTTACTTCTTATCCGGTTTTCCGGTTTCTTTGATGATCAATGTATGCTCCCGGAAATAAGCCCGGGTGCAGGCCCAGTCCTCACCGCAGTAATCCTTGTGATAGGCTAGAACCTTTGCTTCGGAATAGCCATATTTGAAAGCGATCTGCTGGGCGGTTTGAATATCTTTTTCCGAGTTGCTTTCTGACATCTCCTGTTCCTGATCACGTAACGCCTTGCGGACACAGGCCCAATCACCTTTACATTCTCCATTGAGCAGGTTCATCACATCGCCAGACTCAGCAGTGAACTGCTCCGCCAGCTTTTCGGCTGTTTGTTCTGTCCGAGAGGTTTGTTTTTCCTCCCTGGCTGCCTTGTCCTCTTCCCGGAGTAATTCCCTGGCTACCTTGTCCTCGTCCCTGGGGGATTGCTTGTAATCCTGCACGCCCATGATCAAGATCTCTGCCGCGCTGGTTTCATCAGTAGCCAGTTTGTAGGCTTGATTGATGTCTCCCCAGCTGTCTGCTTCACCTCGGGCATCGGCAACTTCAGTCCAGTCAACTTCCATTCGGTCCGCGAATTTCGAGGTATGTTTGAGCTCTGAAAGTGTCAGTCCATCAGCCAGATAATCATCCAGGACCTCAACATCGGTCTCCAGATCAGCTGCCAGTTTATAGAACTGTCCCAGCTCACCGGGGTTGGCGCCATCTGCAATCCGGGTCAGGGCATCTTCCAAATCAGCTTCGTAGCGAGTAACTGAACGTACTGCAGTCCGGACATCGCCCATGCTGTAGTCATCACTCATTACCAGCCCCATCAACTCCGGCAGGTCATGCTCTTCCAGCAGATCAGCAAAACGATCCAGCTGTAGCAGTACTCCCCAGCCGCTTTCGTTGAGATGCCAGTCCAGGATATCTTCCCAGGTGAGTTCTTCCATGGATTCGGCCAGGTTGTAGGCTTTCCACATCCGTCCAAAACCTAGGTTATTTTCTTCTGATTCGTTGTCAAAAAGAGCGTAGATATTTTCGCAGGTGTAAAGGTCTTCAGATTGATCGGGGAAAATGAGGTTTACGCCGTCAGAGATCTTCTGAGCCATAGGATGGCAGGCGTCTCCCGGATTGGCGACAACTACCGGCATGGTATCGGAGGCAGTAAAGTCGCAGCTATCAGTTACCATAACCTTGGGGTAATATTTATCAACCTCAGTATAGGCAAAAAAGGCGGTATCGCCGGTTTCTCCTGCATCGAATGAGCCGTCTCCATCAAGGTCCCATTCATAGGTGAGGTTGTCACCAGTGATCTCAGTCCAAAAATCTACTGTGCCGGGGTCTCCCTTAACAAATAGGGGTGGGAAGGGGCTGCTGTTGAGTGTTACCTTTGGACCTATCGTCAGGGTATCGCTGATTGAAACATCGCCAATTTGGAAGATCCACTGGAAATCTCCCTGGGCGAGATATGTATACTCGATGGTCAAAGAGCCCTCACTGATTTCAACGATTTCACCAAGAGGTGTTGTATCCCCATTTCCATACTCCACGAAATAGGATTCGCTCCCTGTTCCATTCTCCCAAGCAAATGAAAAGCTGATCAGGCCACATTCTTCCCCAACAGTAACTTCGGCGAGAGTGATTGCCAGATCTTCACCGTCAGCATAAGCGATACCGGTGGTACTCGCCAGGCCGGTGAAAAGAATTACTGAAGTAAGAAATACTCTTAGAAATGCATTGGTAAGTTTAGTCATAGGTCCTCCTGGTCACTTGCAACCCATAGGTTTTCTTTTTTGTATCTAAAAAAAATAACTTTAATCTGTACTTAGATCAAATTCATCCCAGATCTCCTGCCAGGTGCGGGTCCGCAGGCGGGCAAGCAGCGCTTCAGGGGATTGATCGACCAATTCCGATGTTTCCAACGCCAGCAGAATATCGGAGAAAGCATATCCATCACAATACAGGATCATTACTTCATCATAGGTGATCTCAAATGTTTCAGTCATGCCTTCAGCTACAGGATGAGGATTGATAACAGAGCAGTTTGTATCTGGATTTTCAACAGGTTCCTCGGTAGATTCATCCTCAGAAATTTCCTCCGGTTTGGAGAGGGAATTGGAAGCGTTCAGGGAGTTATTCTGACACCCAACCACACAGATCAGGAGCAAGATTATTCCCAATGAGATGATTAATTTATTTTTCATTATTGCCTTATCCTGTTTATAGCATAGACACCTAGATGGGATGGCCAGGTGTCTATTAATTCGATTTACAATTTTGTTAAGCTAATTCCAGTAAATGGAAAAGCTGGTTATCGGGACGGTTTACTTCTTCCCTTTCTTGGATTGGGATTGAAACCATTCAGAGACATTGCAGAAGAACTTATCTTCTTCACATTCCAATATTCCTTCGCCGTCTTTATTCTGTTTTCCCTTGGTATCAGTCTCTTCGGTATCTTCTTCACCTTGTTTGTCCTGGATCTGTCCGGGGGCGAGGCCTTTGTCAGGTTTTCCCTGTTCCCAGATCGTACCCCACTTAATAGGGTCATCACTGTTAAGGTATGTGGTGTAAATATCACCTGTCACTTCAGCGGTCTGCATGGCCAGCATGATCTGACCAAGAGGGACTGAGGTTCCTGTTGTCACGCCACACAGGTAGTCTTGGATATCACTGTACTTCACATCATAGGTGTCGGCGACTTTTAATGCAACAGGATGATCTTGGTCCTCGTTGTCGCAGTAGTATGATTCGAGTTCCCCATCCTGCAGTTTGATCTGATCTTTGACGCGTTCCATGATTTTTAGTTCAGTCATTAATATGACATCATCCTCACCAATAGTACCCTGAACTGTGATGAGATCACCCACGTCGTGATTTTCAACATTA
>Ga0209013_10001789_pt1 | contig 19801 bp, 15 predicted proteins | sample Cruoilmetagenom2_FD_187291 | JGI IMG/M metagenome (GOLD analysis project Ga0209013, IMG submission 187291) | Oil polluted marine microbial communities from Coal Oil Point, Santa Barbara, California, USA - Sample 2 (SPAdes) (version 2) | ecosystem: Environmental > Aquatic > Marine > Oil seeps ...
GTTCGTCACCAGCGGCAACGACGGGATTGACTTTGTACTGGTCGAAATTGGCGGTACCGTGGGTGACATTGAAGGATTGCCCTTTTTCGAGGCGATCCGCCAGCTCGGTAACGAGCTGCCCATGGGCAGTTCCATTTTCATCCATTTGACGCTGGTGCCTTATATTCCTTCAGCTGGCGAAATTAAAACCAAGCCGACGCAGCATTCGGTCAAAGAGCTGCGCTCGATCGGCATCCAGCCCAATATTCTTTTGTGCCGGTCGGATCGCGAGATCCCCCAAGGCGAGCGCCGCAAAATAGCTCTGTTCTGCAACGTACGCGAGGACGCGGTTATCCAGGCCCTCGATGTGGCTTCTATCTACGAAGTTCCGCTCTCCTATCACCGTGAAGGCCTTGATGAGCAGGTGTTGCAGGCGTTTGGTGTCGCAAATGCTCCCAAGCCCGAGTTGTCGCGATGGGAGACCATCGCGGGCAGTATAGCCATGCCTGAAGGTGAGGTGACGATCGCCATTGTCGGAAAATATACAGGGCTCAAAGACGCCTACAAGTCATTGATGGAGGCCTTAGTTCACGGCGGCATTGCCAACCGCGTCAAGGTCAAGCTTGAGTGGATTGAAAGTGAGATCTTTGAGCGCGAGGACCCTGCCCCATATTTAGAAGGTCTCAACGGAATCCTGGTCCCCGGCGGTTTTGGTGAGCGCGGCTCGGAAGGCAAAATTTTCGCTGCTAAATTCGCACGCGAGCGCCAAGTGCCGTATTTCGGTATTTGCTTTGGCATGCAGATGGCCTGCATTGAAGCTGCGCGCGACCTGGCCGGTTTAGCAGAGGCCAGCTCTACGGAGTTTGGACCTTCATCAGAGCCGGTCATTGGCTTGATGACGGAGTGGATGCGAGGCAACGATCTCGAGCAGCGCCGCCAAGGAGGCGATCTAGGTGGAACGATGCGGCTCGGGGCCTATTCTGCAGAGCTTGTTGCCGGAAGTAGGATAGCGGAAATCTACGGAGCGACGCAGGTCTTCGAGCGGCATCGCCATCGTTATGAGGTGAATACGAAGTACCGTGAACGACTAGAAACGGCAGGTCTGAAATTTTCAGGCCTTTCGCCTGATGGCCTGTTGCCAGAGACTGTCGAATACCCAGACCACCCTTGGTTCATCGGCGTTCAATATCACCCGGAGCTCAAGAGCCGACCTTTCGATCCCCACCCGTTATTTAGATCGTTTATCGCCGCGGCCGTCGAGCAGAGTCGGTTGGTTTAAGTGTTGCGTCGCTGCTAGCGCTTCCAGAGCACACACTAATTAGTTTCTTCGGCTTCGCTTGCTCGAAAAATGCGCAAAATCACGCTTCGCTTGACGCGACGGCCACGCAGACAATCCGACGAAATTGGATTTTTGCGCAGGCCCTCATGAGCTCGTAAGTATACTGCGGCTTTCACGATACGCTGGCCTGGAGAAGCGACATGAGCTGAAACGCGCCGCAGCCATGATCACGTCATTCAAACTCGAAGAGGCGTGAGACTGTTGCGCTTCGGTCACTAGGCATGCCGTCATTGGGCGAAGACGCTGCCGACACGCATCTGATCCAAACTCGAATCAGTCGTTTGTCCCCGAATCGAGCGATAATTGGTCGCGGAGGACATTGTCAATCAGGACTGTTGCGGTCGTGTCCTCCTGAACAAGACAGTGGTCCAGCTTTCGCAGGTCCACAATATCATTCGCGCTCAGGGGAGCCACAAACATGCCTATGGATCTTCAGTCACTCATCATTTTGCTGATAGTAGGTGCGATCGCCGGCTGGGCCGCCGGGCAGGTCGTCAAGGGGTACGGGTTTGGCTTGATCGGCAATATCGTCGTTGGTGTTGTCGGCGCTTTCATCGGCAACTGGCTCTTTCCCCAATTGGGGTTATGGGGTGCCGATATGGTCGGCATGATCATCTCAGCCGTACTCGGTGCCATCATACTACTTGTTGTCATCGGCCTTATAAGACGTGTGGCTTAGCGCCCAGTTGGGCCTAGAATGACGAATGACCGCGCCCTTAAAGGCGCGGTCATTTGCGTTGTGTGGCCGCATCTTCGCCACGCTTAACCTGTCCTCGTGCTATAAGGCCGTCATGACAAAACATGAATCCTTGAAACCCAACGCGCGCATTTCGATCGGCAACATTGCGGTGGCGAATGACGCGCCTATTACCGTGTTCGCCGGACCGTGCCAGATGGAAAGCCGCGCACATGCACTGGAGATAGCTGCTGCGCTGAAGGAGTTTTCCGAGGAAGTTGGGTTCGGACTAGTATTCAAGGCATCCTTTGATAAGGCCAACCGCACATCCCTGTCGGGCAAACGGGGAATTGGCCTTGATTGCGCTCTGGCGGTCTTTGCCGAAATCCGTGAGACGCTGGATTTGCCTGTCGTTACCGACGTGCACGAGAGCGCTCAGTGCGCGTTGCTTGCGCCCGTCATCGACGTTTTGCAGATCCCTGCTTTTCTTTGCCGACAGACGGACCTTCTAGTCGCCGCCGCCAAGACGGGCCGGGTCGTAAAGGTCAAAAAGGGACAGTTCCTCGCGCCGTGGGACATGAAGAATGTTGTTGCAAAAATCGTCGCGTCTGGAAATCCGAATGTACTTTTAACTGAGCGTGGCACATCGTTTGGCTACAACACGCTCGTCACCGACATGCGAGCACTGCCCATCATGGCCGAGATCGGCTGTCCGGTGATCTTCGATGCTACGCATTCCGTGCAGCAGCCCGGCGGACAAGGGACGAGCTCCGGCGGTGATCGTCGGTTTGTACCGGTACTTGCGCGTGCGGCTGTGGCTGTTGGCGTGGCCGGGCTATTCATCGAAACGCACGAGGATCCCGATCGTGCGCCATCTGACGGCCCTAACATGGTGCCGTTGAAAAACTTCGCGCCAATGCTGAAAGAATTGATGGCGATCGATGCGCTGGTGAAGGTGCCAGGAAACGGTCAGTAGGGAGAGCGCACAGCTTGTGAGGCCCCTAGCATCTGACTCGACGCTCCTCTCATTCGAATGTCAGGAATGCTGCTGCTATCGACACGGGTTCGGCGGTGGGCTCCAAGGCCGGCCGAGCGTCAGCAGATAGCGTTACACATCCCATTTGCCCGCAGGCGGGTCCCGTATTGTAGCTGACGGCATTGAGAGCGGCGACGCTCACAGAGGTCACGAAGTAGGCAACTGTAAAAAGGCATACCGTGACCCCGAGCGCACGCAGGACGATATCCGAAGACATATGACAACCCCCCTAGGTTTCGTATCGTTGTGGATCGGCTGGCCGCAAACATCCCCCGTTCGCGCGCAAGACGAGCATAAGCCAGCATGTTTCTTGTACGGAAATCTAACTCGACGCGTGGTTGCTATTAAATCTGCGCTTAGCCGGTCGTGTCGCACGTGCAAAGCATCGGCGCTCATTGAACTACAACGCACGCCAGCAGTATCGCTGATTCTCGCTCACTGGACGACCGGGGCAGCGCATTATGGGCCAGCGGTTGGATCAGAGGCCGTACGTCGCCGGCACAGGGTCGACACACCGGCCCGTTGTAAACAAGGAGGGCAGGCGAGAGCTCAGGCCGGGCGTTCCCCCCGTGCAGTGGTGTGTTGTTGATCGGAGCATGGCAAGAGCATCGCTGATTTGTCGATTGTGGGTAGATTTGGCGCAGGTCTGGCTGTTTGGTTGCATGCCAGTGTGGGGTCGCAGATTTGAAGCACAGTAATCGAAAGGATATGTGATGGCCGGCGTATCGCTGGAGGAAGTGGCGGCCCTGTTGGCCGCTCTTGCGATTGCGGGCCCACTGTCGCGTTGGCTCGGCATTGGTACCGTGCTCGGCTATCTCGTTGCCGGCATCCTGCTCGGTCCCTCGACCATTGGGTGGATTTTCTCCGATTACGAGGCCAAAGAGCTCCTTGAATTTGCCGAGTTCGGCATCGTGCTCTTGCTCTTCGTTATTGGACTGGAGCTGCGCCCAAAACGACTGTGGGCCATGCGCAATGCCGTTTTTGGGCTGGGTAGCGCCCAGATGGGTGCGACAGGCCTCATGCTTGCTCTCATCGCTCTGCTACTGGGCCTACAATGGCAGACGGCCATCTTCATCGGCTTGGCGCTGGCCCTATCGTCGACAGCGTTCGCGCTGCAGGTCATGGAAGAGACCGGCGATCTCACCACACGGCACGGGCGCTTGGGATTTGCAGTGCTGCTTTTCCAAGACCTGTGTGCCATTCCGCTTATCGCACTCGTGCCCCTGTTCGCCGTGACGGGCAGCGACACCGGACCGACCATGGATCTTGCGGCGGCGCTGCAGGGACTGCTGATCATCGCCGCTGTTATCGTGGTTGGCCACTTTGTTTTGGACCATTTCATCCGGCTGGTGGCGCTGGCACGCGTCAAAGAGGCGATGACGGCTGCAGCGTTGCTGACGGTCGTTGGCGTTGCCATTCTTATGCAGCAGGCGGGAGTTTCTGCGGCGCTCGGTGCCTTTATTGCTGGAGCGCTGCTCGCTGAATCCTCCTATCGTCACCAGCTGCAGGCCGACATCGAGCCATTTGAAGGGCTGCTGCTAGGGCTATTCTTTACGGCGATCGGCATGACGATCGATCTGCGGCTGTTATTGGAAGAGCCAGGTCGCATCTTCGTGCTCGTCACTGGTCTTGTCGCCACAAAGGCGGTCGTCCTCTACGCGCTCGGGCGCTGGCAAGGATTGCAACAGAGCCCGGCGCGACGTCTAGGATTGGCGCTGGCGCAAGGTGGTGAGTTCGCCTTCGTCCTCTTTACGGTGGGCTACAGCGCGGGTGCTTTGTCATGGGAAAATACTGAGCTGCTCACCATCGTGGTGACCTTGTCGATGGCCGCAACACCGCTCCTCCTCAAGGTCGAGGACTTCTTCTCCCGCCGCGGCAAGCCGGCACCAATCTACGATACGATGCCGCAAAACGAAGGGCATGTGATCATTGCGGGCTTCGGCCGCTTCGGGCAAATCGTCGCCCGCATCTTGAGGGCTAAGCGCCTCCCATTCACGGCCCTCGACATCAGCGCGGAGCAAATAGAGTTCGTGAAGCGGTTTGGAAGCCAGGCCTTCTTTGGTGATGCCAGCCGGCCAGAGATTCTCGACGCAGCCGACGCCCGCTCTGCGCGGGCTTTGGTGCTGGCCATAGATGATGTGGAGTCATCAATGCGCACAGCCGAGTTGGTTAAGAGCCGCTACCCGGATTTGCCGATTTATGCCCGCGCGCGCAACCGCGCCCATGCGCATCGCTTGCTTGACCTCGGGGTGACGCACATGCAGCGCGAGACGTTCCTTTCCGCCCTCGATATTACCGACCAGCTCTTGGTGAGCCTAGGCGTGCCGAAGCGCGAGTCGGACCGCATCACCCGCACGTTCCGAACCCACGATGAGCGGCGGCTGATTGAAGACTACAAACACGCAAGCGATATGGAAAAACTACGCGATCGCGCGCGCAGCGACGTCGCCACGCTTGAAAAACTCTTTGCAGAGGATGCTGCTGAGGAGGCGCACGCGCGCGACGATACGGAAGCGGCGGGGGGCGTGCGGTGAAGCCGGTCATTTGCATTGGCCACGCAGCACTCGATCACGTCTACCGCATCGAGGCCTTTCCTCCCGAGCCTACAAAGGTGCGAGCCCTAGAGCACATCGAGAGCGGCGGCGGCATGGCGTCGAACGCGGCGGCAACCATTGGGCGGCTCGGTGCCCCTGTGGAATTGTGGAGCCGTACCGGTGCGGACGAGGCGGGTGCCAAGATCCGTACGTTTTTGGAAGCAGAGGGCGTCGATGTGCAGTTCTTGAAGACGTATGAAGGGGCCCGCTCGTCGACTTCGGCGGTGATTGTCGATGGTAACGGCGATCGACTCATCGTCGGCGAGCGCGATCATGCCATGTCTATGGACGCAGGCTGGTTGCCGCTTGATCGCATTGCTGGTGCGGGGGCGGTGCTGAGTGACCTGCGCTGGGTGGAGGGGACGCGCGCTGCGTTCGCAGAAGCGCGCGCGCATGGTGTCACCACAATGGTCGATGCCGATCTGGGAGGCGGTAATGTGCTGGCAGAGTTCTTAGGCCTAGCTGACTATGCGATATTTTCGCGCCCTGCACTTGAGGATTTTGCGGCAGGACCGAACGATGCCCAGCGTCTGGCCCGAGTTCTGGCCGCCGGCGTAAGACATGCGGGAGTAACACGCGGCGAAAAGGGCTATTTCTGGGCTAGCGCGGATAAGGCCAGCGGCTATCAGCCAGCCTTTTCTGTGGATGTCGTAGACACAACGGGGGCGGGAGATGCATTCCATGGCGGGTTTGCGTGGGCGCTTATGGGAGGGTGCGGGCAGGCGGAATGCGCACGCGTTGCCGCGGCGGTGGCCGCGCTCAAGTGCCAGCGTTTAGGCGCGCGGCCTGGTTTGCCGACGCCAGCGGAGCTCGAATCCTTCCTCGCCGCACAGCAGTGATGCCATAGGAGCATCACGCCTTTGGGACTGCGGGCATGGACGCCGGGCAACAGCCTCGCTAAATGTGCGCCTCACAAATGAGGGCACGCACCGGCCGCCCAAAATAAGGAAATGAATACATGAACGAGGCGCAAGAGATGGGCACCCCGGCGCAGGCCGTCGAGCATAAGGATATGGCAAACGCCATACGTGCGCTGGCCATGGACGCCGTTGAGGCTGCAAAGTCGGGGCATCCCGGCATGCCCATGGGCATGGCCGATGTTGCGACCGTTCTCTTTACAGAAGCGCTGCGCTTCAATCCTGTGGAGCCAAGTTGGCCTAATCGCGATCGCTTCATCTTGTCGGCGGGCCATGGCTCGATGCTGCTCTATTCACTGCTCTATCTCACTGGTTATCCGGGGATGACTATTGAGGAACTGAAGCACTTTCGCCAACTTGGTTCCAAAACAGCTGGCCACCCCGAATTTGGTCATGCGGCGGGGATTGAGACTACCACTGGCCCTCTAGGCCAAGGCCTCGCCAATGCCGTCGGCATGGCACTTGCGGAGCGCATGCTCAATGCGCGGCTTGGTGACGAGATCATCGATCACACCACCTATGTCATCGCTGGAGACGGCTGCCTAATGGAAGGCCTGAGCCACGAGGCGATCTCACTTGCGGGACACTTGGGGCTCGGAAAGCTGATCGTCTTCTTCGACGATAACGGGATTTCCATTGACGGGCCGACGAGCCTCGCTGTCTCCGATGATCAGGTCATGCGATTCAAGGCGGCCCATTGGAATACGCTGAGTATCGACGGGCATGATCCCAAGGCAATCAGCGAAGCAATTAAGAAAGCGCGCAGCGATACCTCAAAGCCATGGCTCATAGCCTGCAAGACCGTCATTGGCTATGGCGCACCAACGAAGGCCGGAAAGGCCTCCACCCACGGAGCACCGTTGGGCGAAGACGAAGTACAAGGTGCGCGCGAACGATTGGGATGGCCCCACCCTCCGTTTGAAATTCCAGACAGAGTTATGAAGACGTGGAGGGCTGCTGGGCAGCGAGGTGCAAAGGAATATGCAGATTGGAAGTCTCGGATTGCCAAGGCCGGCACCTCCGCCGCGGCAGTGCTGGCCGACCCTGCGGGCGCGTCTCGCCTTCCGGTCGTTTCCGATACCATTGCCGAGGCAAAATCTGCCTTTGCCTCAGACCAGACAAAGCGTGCCACACGCGTCTGGTCGCAGATGACACTAGAGCGTGTTGTTCCCGTGTTGCCGGAGCTAATTGGCGGCTCCGCCGATCTCACCGGCTCGGTTGGTACGCGCACTAAGGAGCACCACACGCCGGTCACAAAGGATAATTTCGCAGGCAACTATATTCACTACGGCGTGCGAGAGCACGGCATGGCCGCGGCAATGAACGGTATGGCCCTGACGGGTGGGCTCATACCGTATGGTGGAACGTTCCTGGTCTTTACCGACTATTGCCGTCCTGCAATTCGCTTGTCGGCGCTAATGGGTAAGCGCGTAATTTATGTAATGACGCATGACTCCATTGGCTTGGGTGAGGATGGGCCCACCCATCAACCGATTGAGCATTTGGCTAGCCTACGCGTCATTCCGAACCTTCTGGTGCTGCGCCCGGCTGACGGTGTGGAGACGGCAGAGTGTTGGGAGATTGCGTTGAGGAATGCGGATAGGCCGTCAATTCTTTCCTTGTCGCGCCAAGGGGTGACGCATGTGCGGCACGCCCCAACCAAGGAGAATTTGAGCGCGAAAGGTGCTTACGTTGTCAGAGAGGTGGAAGGGAGTCGCGACGTTACGCTTTTGGCCACCGGTGCGGAAGTGGGGATGGCCGTCGCTGCCGCCGATGCACTTGCGAAGGCCAATGTGCGTGCAGCCGTTGTCTCAATGCCATCATTTGAGCTCTTCCGCGAGCAATCCAAAGCTTACCAGGCGCAAGTGCTGGGTAATGTTCCACGCGTTGCGGTCGAGGCGGGCGTAATACAGTGCTGGCATGAGTGGCTAGGCGCTGACGGTCGGTTTATAGGTCTTTCCGACTTCGGCGCGTCTGCGCCAGGGGCAACGGTGTTTGAACACTTTGGTTTGACGGCGGAGAAAGTGGCGGAGGCCGCACAAAGCCTTGTCAACGGCGGGGTGTGAGAAGAGACGCCTATTGGCCTAGCAACCTCGGATACTCTGGGAATGGATCTCGACAAACTTCAAACGGTTGCCAACGTCGAAGTTGCGGGCAAGCGGTTGCTCGTGCGCGCCGACCTCAATGTGCCGACCAAGGACGGTGAAGTGTCCGACACCACGCGTCTGCAACGATTGCTTTTGGGCTTAAGGGACTTGAGTGCGCGGGGCGCTCGCATCGTCGTGATCTCTCACTTCGGCCGTCCGAAAGGGATTCCAAACCCAGAGATGAGTTTGCGTCCCGTTGCTAAAAAGCTGGGTGATCTCTTGGGTGTTCCGGTTCGGTTCGTGCCCGATTGCGTCGGCGCGGAGGCGGAAGCGGCCGTTGCGGCACTCAAGCCTGGCGAGATTGCTGTTCTCGAAAACCTTCGGTTCCATCCCGGCGAAGAAAAGAACGATGCGGAATTTGCGGCCGAGCTTGCTCGTTGCGGTGACATCTTCGTCAACGATGCCTTCTCCGCTGCCCACCGCGCACACGCATCGACTGTCGGTCTGACGCAGCTGCTTCCAAGCTATGCAGGACCGTTGATGATCGAGGAGATCAATGCACTGCGGTCCGTTCTCGACAAGCCGGTTCCGCCTACCGCAGCAGTGATAGGCGGCGCCAAGGTGTCGACCAAGATTACCGTCCTCAAGCATCTGTTAAGTAGGGTCGACAAGCTGATTATCGGCGGCGGCATGGCCAATACATTTTTGTTGTCGCACCAGGTGGTGATCGGCAAGTCTCTTGCAGAGCCAGACTACGTCGATACCGCACGCGAGATCATGACCGCGGCCAAAGAGCGTGGCTGTGCAGTCGTCCTGCCTATTGATGCGGTCATCGCAAGAGAGTTTCGCGCTGGTACTGCGCACGCAGTGGTGCCGACGTTGGCGGTGCCAGCCGATGCCATGATTCTCGACGTTGGACCGAAATCTGTGGCGCATATGAGAGAAGTTCTAGCAGAGTGCCGGACGCTGCTGTGGAACGGACCGCTTGGCGCCTTCGAAATTCCGCCATTCGGAGAGGGCACATTTGCGCTTGCGCGCGAGGCGGCGGCTCTCACCAAGTCGGGTAGACTCGTCTCTGTGGCCGGTGGTGGTGACACAGTAGCCGCCCTCAATGCGGCTGGTGTGACGGATGACTTCACCTACGTCTCAACTGCGGGTGGAGCCTTTCTGGAGTGGCTTGAGGGTCGTGAATTGCCAGGCGTAGACGCACTCGTTCGCGCGCAAGCGTGAACCCCAAAATCGGATAACGCGATTGTATGTTTGCTGATGCACACATCTACCTCGGCGTGGCGCTTGCTGGATTGGTGAGCTTTCTCAGCCCCTGTGTACTCCCGTTGGTGCCGCCTTATCTCGGCTATCTAGGCGGCACGACCATAGACGAGTTTACCGCAGAAGGTGGCGTGGAAGGCCATGTCTGGAGGCGCGTCGTCCTGGCCTCGCTGCTCTTCGTTCTGGGTTTCACAACTGTGTTCGTGGGACTCGGTGCCGGCGCATCTTTGTTCGGGCAACTAATCCATACATATAAGCGCGAACTGGAGATCATCGCTGGGCTCGTAATCATCCTCTTCGGTCTGCACTTTCTGGGGCTTTTCCGAATTGGAGTGCTGTATCGCGAAGTGCGTTATCACACGGCGCGTCACCACGGCGTAAGCTATATGGGGGCCTACATTATTGGGCTCGCGTTTGCCTTTGGCTGGACGCCATGCATCGGGCCAGTGTTGGCGACCGTGCTCGCGCTCGCAGCTAACGAGGCGAGCCTCGCCATGGGTGTGAAACTCCTTCTCGCTTATTCGCTCGGACTTGGTATTCCTTTCGTGCTGGCTGCGGTTGCGCTCGGGCCATTCCTAAGTTTTATGCAAAGGTTTCGAGGTCACCTCGATAAAGTAGAAAAGGCTATGGGCGTAATCCTTATTGTGACCGGTTTGCTATTCCTTACCGGCTCAATAAACTGGTTTGGAAGCTGGTTGCTCGATACCTTCCCCGCTCTAAGCCAGATCGAGGCGTGGATCGCGCCAGAAGGACTGGAGACGGAGATCATGGAACGGGGCACGAGCCGGTAAATCAGCTTATGACCCAACTCACCGCCGCCGATCGCACGCCAGTTTCGCTCACTATCGCCGGATCGGACAGCTCGGGCGGGGCGGGGATCCAGGCCGATCTGAAGACCTTCACGGTGCTAGGTGTGTACGGGGCAAGCGTACTGACCGCGCTGACAGCGCAAAGCACGAGCGGGGTCGGGGGCATTCTCGCCGTACCGCCGGACTTCATCCGCCAGCAGATCGATGCAGTTGCAGGCGACATCATGATAGGCGCCGTCAAGACAGGCATGCTCAACGATCGTGCAGCAGTTGTGACCGTAGCAAACGCTCTCAAGCACTACGACCTAAGCCCGCTTCTTGTTGATCCCGTCATCGCTGCGACAAGTGGCGATACCCTGCTCGCACCTGATGCCCTGCAAGTGGTGCGAGACGAGCTTATCCCCCTCGCGGATATTCTGACGCCCAACCTGTATGAGGCGGCGCGGCTTCTTGACAAACCGGTGGCGAAGCACGAGGCGGAAATGATTGCGCAAGCACATTCGCTGTTAGACCTCGGCTGTAAGGCGGTCGTCATCAAGGGAGGGCATAGTGAGGGCGCAGAGGCAGTCGATTTACTCGTCGAAGGTCACACAGTGACCCGGCTCGCGCTACCACGCATAGATACCCGCAATACGCACGGTACGGGCTGCACCTTTTCTGCGGCCATAGTGGCATACTTGGCGCAGGGCGCTGCTCTGAACGAGGCCGTGTTCGACGCCAAACGCTTTGTTCATGAGGCTCTCAAAGCGGCTAGAGGCCTCTCACTTGGGAGGGGCGCGGGTCCGGTCGATTTACTTCAATATGAGCCAAAGAAGCCGCAACAGTGCTGACGCAGTGATTGTATCGGTTCTTCGAAACGCGGGGTGTGGCGTTGATGCATCGGCGAGCGGTGAAACAGATCTCGCCTACTTGAAGGGCGCGCTCGGTTCTGCAACAAAACTGTCGAACGCGATGCTCTGGCATCGATATAGAGCTCCGGGGGGAGCACTGGGCTGGCGACTTAGGGGCGCCGCCCGGTTTGTCTGAAGAACCGGCCCGGTCTTCCGGGCCGGTTTCTTTTTGTGCCGTATCTGAGCAATTGTTGCCTTTATGGGTTCACGCTTCAACGCGCAGTGACGAATTTCACCATGGACGCCGACCATGGTCGTCGGTGAGCGGGCTATGGCCGACGACACAAATGAGATCCTGACACCTGAAAATGCAGCGCGTGCCCGCGAGGATCGTTCTCTCGGCGTGCGTGTATCGTTGTTCTTCGGCGCGCTTTTTTTTGTCTACGGCATGTTCGTTCCGTTTCTGCCGGTGTGGCTCGATTTTTCAGGTCTCACGGCGACAGAAATCTCGACAGTGATAGCGGCTCCATTCTTCCTTCGCATCATTGCAACCCCTTACGTGACTTTATTGGCCGATCAAATTGCCAATTACCGGTTGGTGGTCGTCGTGCTGGCGTGGAGTGCGTTCGCAGCCGCACTGCTATTGGGTCAAATGAGTGGCTACGTGGCGATCCTTGTTGTCGCAGTGGCGTTCGTTTTGGCGACATCGAGCATGATGCCACTAACCGAAACTATTGCACTCACCAGTATGAGAACAGCGGGTCTCGATTATGGGCGTATGCGCCTTTGGGGCTCGATCACATTCATCGTTGCCAACCTCGCGGGTGGCTTGCTGATTGATGAGTTCGGGGGGGGAGTTGGTGTGTGGCTCATAGCAGGGGCGGCAGCGGTTGCGGTCATATCTGCCCATCAGCTTCCTCGGCCGCCGCCGGTAGTGGAAGCGCCATCCTTAACTTGGACGTCTTGGCGCAATTCCTTGCCATTGCGGATGATTAGGTCGCGTCTCTTCGTGTTCTTCCTCATCGCTATTGGTTGTCTTCACGGCGCCCATGCCACATTCTACACGTTCGGGGCGGTGGAGTGGGAAGCGCAGGGTCTTTCCGGCTCCTGGATCGGTGCGCTGTGGGCTGTTGGCGTGATTGCCGAGGTTATCTTGTTTGCCTACTCGGGGCCATTGGGGCAGCGGCTTGGAGCAGTTGGGCTAATCCTCGTCGGTGCTGCTGCGGGCGTACTGCGGTGGACGGTGATGGCATACGATCCCCCGCTTGTAGTGCTAGTTCCGCTCCAGGCTCTTCATGCGTTGACATTTGGGGCTGCTCATGTGGGCGCAATGCTCTTTGTTTCCCGCGCTGTCCCACACAAAGGGCTCGGCAGCGCCCAGGCGGTTTATGCCGTTGTTGCGGCCGGCTTCGGTGTGGGTGCAGTTGGGCTCGTGTCGGGACCATTATATACCGAGTACGGTGGCCAGATGTACTTCCTGCCTGCGGCGTTGGCACTGATTGGGTTGGCTGCGGGCTTCGTGCTTCTTAAGGGCTGGCATGGAGGCGCGCTCTGGTTAGAAGCGGAATTCATCAGCCCCACAGATCGGAAGTAGGTGGGGCGATCCAGCCATTTGCGATAGAAAGGCATGGTTCGCGGTCGCGGGCAAGCAATAGCGGCCCGTCAAGGTCGACCCAATCGGCCCCTTGTGCGAGGAGCAATGATGGGGCCACTCCAAGCGAGGTTGCGACCATCGAGCCCACCATGATCTTGAGGCCGTGTGTGCGTGCCATATGGACCATAACGAGTGCCTCAGAAAGACCGCCGGTCTTGTCGAGCTTTATGTTGACCGCGTCATAGCGGCGTTTCAGCGTTGAGAGGTCGACACTGGTATGGGCGCTTTCGTCCGCGCAAATTGGAACGGGATGAGAGATGTCAGCGAGTGCGTGATCGGCGCTAGCGGATAGTGGCTGCTCTATAAGCTCGAGGCCCGCCATTGCCGCGGCCTTGAGAAAGGGCTCAAGCATATCCGGTGTCCACGCCTCATTGGCATCGGCAATAAGGCGAGCGTCAGGACGGGCTGCACGAACGGCCATAATGCGATCGGGGTCGCCCGCGCCGCCCAGTTTGAGTTTGAGCAGCTTGAGATCTGGAACACACTTGGCTGCGGCTGCCATTTCGGCCGGTGCGCCTAAGCTCACCGTATAGGCCGTTAGAACCGGTTGAGGTTCGCCGAACGCTGCAAGCTGCCATGCTCGTTTTTGTGTGCGCTTTGCTTCGAAATCCCACAACGCGCAATCGACAGCATTGCGGGCAGAGCCTGGAGGCAGAAGTCCCGCAAGACGAGCGCGCGTGATCGGGCCGTTGATTGCGCGGATCGCTGCGAGAACGTCATCGGTGGTCGCGCCGTAGCGGGAGTAGGGGACTGCCTCGCCGCGCCCGATGTGGGAGCCATCGCTGACATATACGACAACGACGCGTGCTTCCGTCTTAGCGCCACGCGAAATCACGAAAGGATTTGCCAGCGGCCACGTCTCCGCCGTGGCCTCGACCAGCAGGGCTTCACCATTCGACATGGCGGTCAATGATCTCGGACACAAAATGATCTCGGGTTCAAGGAGTCTTACTGCAGGCGGCCGCACGCGTGGGCCATGAAGAGATAGACGCGACCGGTATCAGAGATCAGATGGCTTTGCGTGAGCCGCCCGGACGTATCACCCAAGTCGGATTCCGAAATCGCGCGCTCAAAATCGGCCAGATAGCGGCCAATGGTTTGAGCGAGCTTTGGATCCGTCTGGCACCGTCGGCTGACCTCGTCGAAGAGGGCACGACCTTCGTTCCCGTAGATGCTGCGGGCCATAACACCGCGGTGGCCAGCCCGCAAACGTGACCAGATCGCAGCAGCTGTTGCGGCATCAAGCGCCCGGGCCATGGCCGGTAGATTGAGATTGAAGGGCGGGGCCTGCTGCGGCGCGCCAGTGGGTTGTGGGCTGCCTTCCTCATCCCGTGAGGCTCTGTCCAGAAGATCGCCAAGGGACCAGCCCTCGCGAGCGTCGCCACTGCCGCGGCTGCGTTTTTTTGGCCCACCTGAATGTGGACGCTTCTGCTGCGGCAGGGTGCTCATCTCTTTAGCGATCGTGCTCGAAAGAGAACTGAGAGCTCGTGTGTTTTCAAGGTGCCTCGGCTTGGTACCATTGGTTGAGGCGGGGGCGGCCTGTGTCATGCTCTCGCCCTCGATCTGAATGGGCGGGCTCACGTCGCGCTGAGTGGCGGTGCGCGAGGTGAGGTGCGAGAGCTGGTCGAGAGCGTTGAGCTGATCCTGAAGGGCCCGTCGCATTGTCTCGGCACTCTCTTGCGTCGTCGCGGGCAGCTGCTCCATTTGTTGCTTCAGGCGGGCTTGTTCGGCGGCAACCTGATCGGCAGCGTGTGCTGCCTGTTGGCGCAACTCCTCTGATGAGGTCGCGACCTGGCTGGTAAGCGAGCCCAGTTCCGAAGTCATTTCGCTCGATACGGACGTGAGCCGCTTCTTGATGTCCTCTAGCGCGCGATCGCCTTCCGCCGACGCTTCTGTGCGCATGCGCTCCAGCTGGCCGCGCGTGCGACTTTCTGCTTCCGAGAGTGAGCCCTCGATGGATGAAGAATACCCTTCGAGAAAGTTGCCGAACTCGTCGGCCTTGCCCGATAGGCGATCGAGCGTCTGTGATAGCTCTGCGTGGCGATTGCGTAGCGTGGAGTCGATTTTGAAGTTTGCCCCCTCGAGCGAGTTGGCGGCATTCATGATCATCTGCCCCTGGCTCTCGAAACGGCTGGTAACGGAATTGATGTGACCGAGCATGTTCTCCGAGACGCTCTTTAAGAGATCGGATTGGCCGGCAAGCCCCTCCATCGCCTTAATGGACTGGCGGGAGATGTTCTCACTGGAGCGACGTACAGAATTGATTCCGTGCATGAGGGCTTCGTCAAGATCTGCGGATTGTTTTCCTATCGTCTCGCGGAAAGTGATGGCATGCGAGTCGAGAGCCGTTGTCAGCGCTTTCGCTTTGTCTTCAACGGCAGCGTCGATTGCAGACGTGGAACGAATTATTGATTCATCAAACAGCCTCAGTCGCTCCGTGAAGGCATTGTCCAGTGACTTAGTGCGCTCCACCAACTGGTAGTCGAGTGCTTCGGAACGTCGGGCAAGCGTTGCATCGAGCGCGCGTGCGTATTCTTCGAATACGGTTTGTAAGTTCTCCGTGCGATTGCCGAGCGAGGTATCGAAGACCTCCATATAGCTTTCAAAGGTTTGCTGCATTTGCTCAGACCGATTGTTGAGTGCACCGGCGAGCGCAACGGTGTAGTTCTCCAAAACGTTTTGAAGCTGTTCGGTTCCACCGCCCAGCGAGGTCTCCAGAGTTCCAACGCTGGTGGCGATAGTGCTTTCGAGAGCGGTTAGGTTATCGCCGGCTCCTTGGATAATTTGCGAAAGCTTGACCTGCTGGTTGGAGAGTTTGTCGATTAACGAGGGGATTTCGGTGCCGAGATCGCGCAGGGTTCCAGAGACTTGGTCGCTCGTAGTCACAAGAGCCTGGCGCTCGCCCGACAGCTCCTGAATGAGGTTACGGATTTTGCTCTCGTTGTCCTCATACGAACGCTCAAGTGCCGCTACCTCGTTGTGCACCAGCCCCTCGAGTTCACCGGCGCGGCCGAGTGCGCGCGACACCGCGTCGTTCATAAACGAAACCTGACGGCGGACGGCTTGGCCAAGCGAGGCAATCGATTCCTCTGCCATACGTTCAGGTTCGGCAAGCCTTAGGGCCACTTCGGTCATCGTGGAAGATCGAAGTCGCAACTCCTCGGCACGCCAGGCCAACAGTGCCATGAACCACAGCACCGCTATGGGTACGATAATGGCGACGATGGCCAGAAAAGTTGCCGGCTGAATCAGCGTTTGGATGATGCTTAACCCATCAGACCTTGAGGCTATCATCACTATCGTGAATGCAATGCCAATCGCGCCCCATATCAGGCTTGCGATCCCAGCGATCTTGTAGGGTTTGCTTGAAGGCTTCTGCTGCAATGCGTAAATCAGGCCGCCCATGCTCGGGGCGTCATCGTTGGCGGCAACCCGCTGGCGAACAGGGCCGGTGGGTCGCCGGCGGGCTACGCGACGAGATGGTGTATCTGGCTGTGAATCTGGCGATAGGTCGGACGGATGCTGCGTCTTGCTTTCTACCTCAGTTTTTTCGTCGGTCGTTGCTCCCAATGGCTTCACCGCGTCCACTCCGACTGGCGGCGACACCTTCAAATCAGAGCTTAACGCTGAGGGTGGCTTGCCCTCAGACCCGGCCAGCGCCGGTGCCCCTTTGGCAATAGTATCTAACAGGCTCGAGGGCTTACTTGGCTTGGAGGTGGACGGTGCCTTTAGCTTGCCGGAGTCGACGGAGGGTAATGTTGGCGGTTCCTTGGCCTTCGTATCTGGCAGAAGAGGCGGTTCACCGGCCTTGGAGGTGGACGATGCCTTTAGCTTGCCGAAGTCGACGGAGGGTAATATTGGCAGTCCCTTGGCCTTCGTATCTGGCACCGGCGGTGGCTCGCCAGCCTTGGAGCTGGTCGGCTTTGGCTTTGCGGAGTCGGAGGAGGGTAAGGTCGGCGGTTCCTTGGCTTCCTTATCCGGCCCGGGCGTGGGTTTGCTGGCCTCAGACCCCAAGCGCAACTTTGTCTTAGGGGAGTCGAATGAGGGTAACGCCGATGGCTCCTTGGGCTTCGTATCTGGCAGCGGCGGGGGTCCACCGGCCACGGAGCTGGACGGTGTCTTTAGCTTGCCCGGGTCGACGGGGGGTAATGTTGGCGGTTTCTTAGCCTTCGTATCTGGCAAGGGCGGGGCTGCGCCGGCCTTGGAGCCGGACAGCGACTTTAGCTTGGGGGTGTCAGAAGAGGGTAAAGCCGGTGAAAGCTGCGCGCTTTTACTGTCCTCGGAAATAGTCGGCAGACCCGGACCGTCGCCACGCTTGCTTGGCAGTGGCAGGCTCGGTTCTTCCCTCTCCTCAGCCGCGATAGGGCTGAGCTTCTTCTTTCGATGCTGTGCCATCAACCCGTCCTACGAAGCCGTAAGAACACGGCTGTTCGTCCCCCGAAGCACGCGTCTTGCTGACGGACTGAAAAGAATTCCACGCGAACAGGATCTCACCCAGGGGCGAGCCTAAAATGGCGTGTCGCGTAAAATATTATTCCGCCCGTCCATCAATGGTTTGGCCGGAGTTTGGGGCGAAAGAAAGGTTCCCCCGACGCCCCGAATCCCCACTTCGAAAGAGGTTAAAGCTCAAGTTGAGGAACGGCAATTTACCCCTGTTTATTATCTGTGTGCGACCGTCCCCAGGAAATTGGCACGTGCAAGGCGGTTTCACGGCCCGCACGTCAGTGAGACCAGAAACGAGGGGTTCCATGAAACAGGTTATGAGTAGGGCCCAAGGGCAGCAGAAATCCGCAATTGGGGCGCCTCCTGTGGCAGAGCCCGTCGATCTTGCACATCTGCGGCGCTTTACGCTTGGCGAAAAGCAACTTGAAACTGAGATTCTTGGGCTCTTCATGGCCCAAGTTCCCATAACTATTGCTGCTCTCAAACACGCCGAAAGCGACGGGGCCTGGTACGCCGCCGCGCATTCGCTCAAAGGCTCGGCGAGCGCTGTGGGTGCCCGGCGCCTTGCTCTGCTCGCTGCGCAGGCGGAGCGCCTCGGCGGAATTTCAGAACAGGGCAGCTGCGGAATGATGGTTAGTATGCTTGAGGAGGCCGCCGACGAGGCACAAGCGTTTATAGGCTCTCTTGGGTGCCAGGCTCAGCACACATCTTAGCGGTACAACTCACGTCTCATTCTACGCCTGACGGTTCGCCGTATGGCTTGAATTTACGGGCCGCGCCCACTAATGCTGCGGAGCCTGTTGGCGTGCCAATGTGCGCGATCCCCAGCGCTCTACTCGCCTCGTTCCCCAATTGCTAGCATAAGGAGCTCCGCGCGAGCGCATGGTCAAGATCAGTTTTATTCAGCCCGACGGCCAAGAGCAGATAGTCGAGGCGGAGCCCGGCGTGACGCTCATGGAGGCAGCCAAGCTCAACGATGTTCCCGGCATCGAGGCAGAATGTGGTGGAGCATGCGCGTGCGCAACATGTCACGTTTACCTCGATGACGCGTGGCGAGAGAAGACGGGGTCCCCCAGCCAGATGGAGGAAGACATGCTCGACTTTGCATTCGACGTACGCGAAGCGAGCCGGCTGAGCTGTCAAATCAAGCTGACGCCAGAGCTGGACGGAATCATCGTTCGCGTGCCGGCAAAGCAGTTCTGAAAAGCATATCGGCGATGGAAGGGACGCAATGAACGCGGAAGTATTTTCCGGACAGTCGGCCGGCGCGGGAGGCCCGATCGAAACCGACGTCGTCATTATTGGTGCCGGCCCCGTCGGCCTGTTTGCCGTGTTCGAGCTTGGTCTTGTCGATATCAAGACGCATGTCGTCGATATTCTCGACAAGCCCGGGGGTCAGTGTGCCGAGCTCTACCCGGAAAAGCCGATCTACGACATTCCGGGCCTGCCCGTTGTCTCGGGCCAGGAACTCACGCAACGGCTTCTGGAGCAAATCAAACCGTTCGGCGCAAATTTCCATTTGGGTGAGCGTATAGATGAGTTAGCGCGGCTTACAGACGGACGTTTCCGTCTCAAGACCGACGCCGGGAAGGAATTCATCTGCAAAGTCGTGGTGATCGCCGCGGGCGGCGGCTCATTCACGCCAAAGCGACCACCGCTCGAAGGGATTGAAGGCTTTGAAGGTACCTCCGTGCACTATTCCGTGCGGAGAATGGAGAACTTCAAGGATAAGGCCATTCTCATTGTCGGCGGTGGCGATTCCGCTCTGGACTGGACCTTGAGCCTGCAGCCATTCGCCAAGCGTTTGACGCTATTGCATCGCCGCGATGAGTTTCGTGGTGCACCACATTCAGTCGAAAAGATGCGCGCACTCGTCGATAAAGGTGCGATGCGACTTCTTATAGGACAGGTCAAAAAGCTGCACGGTACTAATGCGCAACTTGAGGCCGTAACGGTCAAGACCAAGGACGGCGAGGAGCACGTGCCAATTGACGTTATGCTCCCCTTCTTCGGATTGACGATGAAGCTCGGGCCCGTCGCCGATTGGGGACTCAATCTCAAAGAGAACCTTATCCCCGTTGATACCGAGCGGTTTGAGACGAGTGAAAAGGGTATCTTCGCCATCGGCGATATCAACTGGTATCCGGGGAAACTGAAGCTAATTCTCT
>Ga0209013_10001790_pt1 | contig 19801 bp, 19 predicted proteins | sample Cruoilmetagenom2_FD_187291 | JGI IMG/M metagenome (GOLD analysis project Ga0209013, IMG submission 187291) | Oil polluted marine microbial communities from Coal Oil Point, Santa Barbara, California, USA - Sample 2 (SPAdes) (version 2) | ecosystem: Environmental > Aquatic > Marine > Oil seeps ...
GGCTCTCCTGCAAACTGTTTTAATAAAAACCATATTTTTAAACCTAATCGATTATCGGAAATGATAATAATCTCTCGAATGATATCTTCACGAACTACATCTTCTTCTATAAGTTTTTCTTTAAAGGCGTCCCATATATGTAGTGTATAAAGTCTTTTTGACATACAAACTGTATGGATTGCATCCTTCTCCAACGCTTCTCTCGTTGTATGCACATCTTCCTTCGATTTAGATTCTGGAAGGATAAATGTAGATAACAGCTCGACTAGCCGATGCTTTCGATAATCCGATAGGAATGTGCCTTCTCCTCGGCGTGTTTCTATTAAACCGAGTAATTCCAAACTCCTCAGCGCTTCCCTAACAGTCGATCTGCCTACTTGAAGTCGCTCGGCTAACTCTCTTTCAGACGGCAATTTACCTCCAACAGAAACATTTTCTTCTGCGATAAGCTGTCTCAATTGCTTAACTATCTCAAGAAACATTTTTTTAGGAATATTCGTTTGGTCCATTGAGCCTCACTCTTCCATAAATTACAAAGTGGTCTGACCACTCATAATTATTAGCATACAAAAGATTTGTTCAAACGTAAAGAAAAAACTGCATAAATTTGATATGCAGTTTACTGTTCCATATGTTTAGTAATAATTTGCAATCGACCATTTCTACGTTCTGACTTTCCAGAAATAACTAACATTTCTTGCTCTTTTAATAATGAATTGAATTTTGCATACTCTTCCGGGAAAAGTGTTACGGATAAGCTACCTGTCTCATCCTGTACAGTGATAAAGGCCATTGCTTCCCCCTTTTTCGTCCGAATACGTTTTATGTCCTGTATTAACCCTACTATTGTCACAGACATATCTTTTGTTGTTTGCAATATATCCCAAATATTAATAAACTTGTCTGTTAACATTTTCTTTTTAGATACGGTAGGATGCTCCGAAAAGTATTGACCCAATACTTCCTTTTCAAACTGCAATTTCTCCATTATTGGAAGTGGCTCAGAATTTATATGCTTTGACTTTCCAAAGTGAGAAGCATCTCCACCAAACAAATCGGATTCCTCTGTTGGACTTATCAATTCAGCATATTTAACTGCTGCATCTAAAGTAGATAGCAAAGTGGATCTATCATACCCAAACTCATCTAGAGCACCAGCTTTGATCAATGGTTCTACATTTTTTCTAGTAAAATGAACTGCAGATAGGTCGGAGGCAAGCTCAAAAATATCTTCCCACTTAGTATCTCTTTCCATCCGTTTTTGTAATAATTTTTGAATAACGTTATGAGAAACTCCTTTTATAGCTTGTAAACCGAATCGGACTCCTCCGTTTTCCATTGTGAAAAAACGTTGACTATGAAAAATAGAGGGAGCGAGAATTACCATATTCTTTTGTCGCATTTCCATCATTAGTTCATTAATTTTCGCTTGATTTCCGGTAGCTATACTCAATAATGCACTATAAAAAGCTACAGGGAAATGAGCTTTTAAATAAGCCATTTGAAAAGAAATAACACTATAAGCCACTGCATGACTTTTCGGAAACCCATAATCTGCAAATCGGACGATCAAATCATAAACTGCTGATGCTGACTGTTCCGAATGCCCCTCTTGAATTGCTTTTTGAACAAAATGTATACGTTCACTTTGAAGAACTTCACGATTTTTTTTACTTACAGCTCTACGTAACAAATCGGCTTCTCCAAATGTAAAGCCCGCCATTTTAGAAGCGATTTGCATAATTTGTTCTTGATAAACAATAATGCCATAAGTCTCTTTTAAAATTGGCTCTAATATTGGATGTTCATAGGTTACCGGTGCATGACCTGCTTTTCGCTTTGCGTATAAAGGAATGCTTTCCATTGGACCTGGACGGAACAGTGCATTAACAGCTACGACATCCTCAAACTTTGTTGGATTAATTTGTTTGAGAGCTTGGCGCATTCCAGGAGATTCCAATTGAAATACCCCTGTAGTATCCCCTCGCTGTAATAGCTGAAAAGTTAGTTCATCATGAAGTGGTATTTCTGCTAATTGAAATGGTTTTGATTGTTTATAATTTATGATCTTCAAAATTCTTTCAATAATCGTCAAATTTCGCAAACCTAGAAAATCCATTTTAAGCAAGCCGACTTGTTCTACTTCTTTCATTGGCCACTGTGTTAAATAGATATCCTCATGTCCACTTTGAATAGGGATAATATCCACTAAAGATACTGGTGATAATACTACACCAGCTGCGTGTGTCGAAGCGTTTCTTGGCAACCCTTCTAAAGCAAGTGCAACTTGAAACCATTTTTTTCGGATTTCCTCTGTTTGTATAAATTCACGTAATTTTTCAGACATATCATACGCTTCTTTTAATGTAATTCCAGGCTTTGCAGGTATAAATGAAGAAATAGCTTCTAAAGTGGTAGATTCAAATCCAAACACTCTAGCGACTTCTCTTGCTGCTGCTTTTGCAGACAATGTACCAAACGTTATAATCTGCGAAACATAGTTTTGACCATACTTCTCCACGACATATTGAATTACTTCCATCCTTCTCGAATCAGCGAAATCGATATCAATATCCGGCATCGTAATACGCTCAGGATTTAAGAAACGTTCGAACAGTAAACCATAACGTAAAGGATCTACATCGGTAATATTCAAAGAAAATGCAACTAGCGAACTTGCAGAAGATCCACGACCTGGTCCCGTTAATATATTTTGTTGTTTTGAAAATTTCATGAAATCCTGAACGATTAAAAAATAATCCTCATAATGCATTTGGTTAATAATGGACAGTTCATAATTTAGACGTTCGATATATGGCTTTGTAATTTCTTTTATCCGTATATTTAGTCCCTCTTCACAAAGTTCTCGTAAGTAATCCTTCGAATTCTTCGTTTCAGGCAATGGATACTTCGGCATTATAGAAGCAGATTTTTCAATGCTAACATTACATCTATTTAGCATCCGCTCAGTGTTTTCAATCCAATAGGGAACATCACTAAACCACTCTTCCCATTCTTCACTAGAAAGTAAGTGAAGCGAATTAGTAGAAGGTTTTAAACGAGTGTGATCATTCATTTTAAGTGACTGATCCATCGCATTTAATACTTCATATGCAAAGGCATCTTCTTTTTCTATGTATCGACTCATATGGAAAGCAGTAATTGGTATGTTTAACTGTTTACTATACTGGATGATTGTTTCTTCATGTTCCATACTCTCCCCATTAGGACGTTCTACTGCTAAATAAAAATAATCATTTCCAAAAATCATCTGTAATTCATTCAGCAGCTCGAGCGAAGTAGAAGGCTCCCCTTTGTACACTACGATTAATCCATTCTTATATGCTTCTAACCATCTTTTAGGTAATGCGGTAATTTCTCTTGTTTCGATACTACTCGATATTTTCAATAAATTTTCATAACCATTATTATCTTTGGCATATAGCACTAAACCTACAGTATTTGACTCCAATTGAACATTAACAGTGAGTCCTAATACAGGTTTAATCTGTTGCGCCTGTAATGCATGCCAAAAAGGCAGTAATCCATACAACCTACTATTTGTAATGGCAGCTGCCCTTGCGTTATGTTGTTTTAACTTTTGCGTAAGTTGTTCCAATTGTATTGTGCTTTTCAGCATATCCGCCGATGTCACAATTTGTGGATATACTGTTATCATATTAACACCTCAATTTACAGCTTTTTTAAATCTTCTATAACGAAAGCAGCTTCTTCCCATGTTTTCACAGCTGCCCCTGAAGCAAGTGGATGTCCTCCACCACCATATTTTTTGGCTATTCCATTAATAACCGGACCTTTAGAACGAAGACGTACTCTAATCTCTGAAGAGTCTTCTATAAAGAATACCCAGCATTTTATCCCTTTTACATCTGCTAGTGCACTTACTAACAGTGACGCTTCTGATTGATCGACTTTATACTTTTGGAGAATTTCTTTCGTAAGTTTAACATGACCTACTCCGGTCTCATCCATTTCAAAGTTTGCATAAACATAGCCTTTTAACTGAAGTAAGTTTCGTTCGACTTCATACATTCCGTTAAATAAAGCAGTACTATCAAAACCATATGTAAGCAACTCTCCTGCAAAATCCATTGTCTGTTTCGTAGTACTTTGAAACATAAATCTGCCTGTATCTCCTACTATTCCTGCAAATAATAACCTGGCAATGGTCGCATCCATTTTCCACTGTTTAAATTTTTTGGCTTCTTCGAATAGTTCACAGATCATTTCACTTACCGAGCTAGCATCCGTATTTACCCACAGTAAATCTCCATATCCATCATCATTAGGATGATGATCTATTTTCACGATGAAACTTCCTAGTTTATAGCGGTCATCATCAATTCTTTCAGTATTTGCTGTATCTGTGACAATAATTAAAGCATCTTGAAAGTCCGCATCAGAAACTTTGTCAGGATGAGCAAGGAAATTTAAAGTTTCATCATGGGTTCCAGTAGCAAGAACTTTTTTAGTAGGATAGTTTAACTGAATAAGTTCTTTTAACCCTATTTGCGAACCATAGGCATCTGGATCAGGTCTAACATGACGATGTAATATAATTTTGTCGTACTTTTCGATTGTGTCTATGATTTGTCTTTTCATTTGATGTTACCTCGCTTGTCTGGATTTCTATTCGCATTTTTTCACATTTCCCTTTACAATAGATAGAAGGTTAACTTTTATTGGAGGTTCATCATGCTTAATATACTTTTAGTAGCTGCTATAGTAGTTACATTTGTTTGGTATTTCTATTTTAAAACGAAACAATTCCGTACACCATTGCCTATACGCAAAAAATGGTTTGGTGCAAAAGCTTCTGTATGCCTAGGTGCTTTTTTATTATTCTTCGGCATTAACTTTCTAATTGTTTATCAGTCTTCTATAACATATGTTGTGGCGGGTCTGTTTATCTTACTGGGAGGTTATTTTACATATCACAATGTAAAAGTGGCCAAGCACTACGGACAATTTGTAAAAGAAGAATTAGCTATAAATCAATGATGCAGCTAAACTAGCTGCATCTTTTTTTATCTTTCCAATAACTGATAAGTTACCATAGCTTTTCCTACTAATAATTTATCATTAAAGACTTCGATATCCATCTTCGCTACTTTTCTGCTCAGTTCTAATACTTTCGCTTGAATACGTAAAATACTTTCAAGCTGGATTGGTTTCGTATAGAAAATGGTCATATTCTCTACGACACTTTCTCCACGCTTACGAATTTTCAAGGTTTGTGCCCCTGTTTCTGTTACCAATATCGTAAAAGCTCCATTGGACATAGCCCCGTAATGATCTGTCATTTGAGGTGTAACGACAAATTCAAATATAAAATCCTCTGTAGAAATATTTTTTATTTGTTGCTTGACAATATCATCTATCGTTTCCCCATTTTGTGGCTGTCTAGCAGCAGCCTGTAGTGCTTTTAAAACATCTTGTCTACTGATAACGCCCTCTAAATAATTTGTCTCCTTCACCACTGGCAAGAGGTCAACACCTTCCCAAATCATCCGATGACTGGCGGAAGATACACTTGTTTTCATCGTGACAGAAATTGGATTTTTCGTCATAACTTTTTCAATTGTTTCATTGTTAGATCTGCCGATGACATCTCTAGCAGTTATTATTCCAACTAATTTTTTTGATGCATCTACTACTGGGAAAACACCGTGTGTTGTTACATTATTTAGCACTCGGTATTGTTTGACTTGATCTGTAGCGTACAAATACGACGTTTCTTGCAATGGCACATATATATCCTCGATTAATAACACATCTTTTTTTATGAGCTGATCATCAATTGCACGATTGATCATCGTCGCTACAGTGAAAGTATCATAACTAGTGGATATGACAGGAAGCTCTAGTTCATCGGCTAACTTTTTGGTGTTTTCTGTTACATCAAAACCACCTGTAACTAGAACTGCTGCGCCAGCTTGTAATGCTGTCTCATGAACCTTTAGTCGATTACCTGCTATTAAGAGATTGCTAGGCTCTACATATCGCATCATGTCTTCTAGTTGCATGGCCCCAATCACAAATTTATTTAAGGTTTTATGCAATCCTGTTTTTCCACCTAAAACCTGTCCATCCACAATATTCACTACTTCTGCATAGGTTAAACGTTCGAAATGCTCTTTTTTCTTTAGCTCGATGCGAATCGTTCCTACCCGTTCAATAGTGCTAACTATCCTTCTTGTTTCTGCCTCTTTAATCGCACGATAGGCTGTCCCTTCACTTACGGTTAAGTCCTTTGCAATTTGTCTCACAGATATTTTATCGCCTACTGGAAGTTTTTCAATATATGCTAAAATCTGTTCATGTTTTGTTGTCATGTAGTCACATCCAAACGATTATTATACGTTTATTGTAACACATATGCTTTATTATCTAGTCACGATTCCATTGAACAAAGTCTCCGGCCTTTAACACTTGTACATCTGCCGTATCTATCAGACTCTTAAATATTTGAGGATCCTGTTTTATCGGAGGAAACGTATTATAGTGTATCGGTACGACAATTTGAGGTTTTAATAGCTGTACAGCAAAAGCTGCATCTTCTTGGCCCATTGTAAAATTATCACCTATTGGAAGGAACGCGACATCAATATCATTTCGATCCCCTATTAGTTTCATGTCCCCAAACAAAGCCGTATCCCCCGCATGATAGATTGTTTTACCCTGCTCTGTAAAAAGAACTCCAGCAGGCATTCCACCATAAATTATTGCTCCATCCTCCGTGGTATAAGAGCTACTATGAAAAGCTTGTGTGAATTTAACTCTTCCAAACTCAAAATCATAAGCTCCCCCTATACCCATTGCATGCACGTTAATGCCAAATGATTCAATATAGTTTGCAAGTTCGAAAGTTGCTATGACAGTGGCGTTATTTCTTTTTGCTAGTTCCACTGTATCTCCAAGATGGTCATTATGACCATGCGTCAATAAAATAACATCCACCTTCACTTCGGTTGCGATTAAATCTGTTTGTCCATTTCCTGAGATAAAAGGATCAATTAAGATCGTATGTGTATTAGTCAGAATTTTAACTACTGAATGTCCATGAAAGCTGATTTTCATATTGTATTCTCTCCTTTTGAATATTTTTTTGAAAGTATGACTCCTTATAATTCATTCAACGTAGATGTCAGAAATCCTTTATTCTGATATGATTATAGTATTAAATTTAAAAGAGGTGCCCATATGAATCAAACAGAAAAAATACAATCATATTTACAAACACATCAGATTGATGCAGCATTTATCACTACTCCAGATAACGTTTTTTACTTTACTGGATTTAGAAGTAATCCACATGAGCGTCTGTTAGGTGTAGCAATTTTCAAGGAAGCTGCACCATTTATCATATGTCCTAAAATGGAAATTCCAGATGCAAAAGCAGCAGGTTGGAATGGAGAAATAATCGGCCATCAAGATACGGAAAATGCATGGGACATCCTCACACAAAAAATCCAAGCAACAGCAGGTAATCTTCACACTCTTGCTATTGAGAAATCACATATGACAGTAGAAAGATTAGAGGCAATAGAAGCACGATTTGCTAATCTTCAAGTATCTAGAATCGATGAAAAAATTAATGACCTTCGTGTTATTAAATCAGAAGCAGAATTAGTTAACATGCGTAAAGCAGCAGAGCTTGCAGACTTTGCCATTGAAGTAGGTTGTAAGGAAATTGCAGAAGGTAAAACGGAGCTTGAAATTTTAAATGCTATTGAACTTGCAGTAAAAGAAAAAGGAGCTGCCCAGATGTCATTTGACACCATGGTGCTGAGTGGCCCTAAAACAGCTTCTCCTCACGGAACTCCTGGAGATCGCAAAATTCAAAAAGGAGATTTGGTACTATTTGACTTAGGAGTAGTTTATAACGGCTATTGCTCAGATATTACTCGAACAGTTGCATTTGGTGAACCTACACCTGACAAACGTGAAGTTTATGAAACAGTGCGTCGAGCAGAAGAAGCTGCAGTTGCAGCAGTAAAACCAGGCATAACTGCTATGGAACTTGATAAAATTGCAAGAGATATTATTACAGAAGCGGGCTACGGTGAATATTTTACACATCGATTAGGTCACGGACTTGGAATTTCCGTTCATGAATTCCCTTCGATTACTGGTGTGAACGATATGAAACTTGAAAAAGGTATGGTGTTCACAATTGAGCCAGGTATCTATCATCCCGAAATTACAGGCGTTCGTATCGAGGATGATGTAGTGGTAACTGAACATGGAGTAGAGGTATTAACGAAATTCCCAAAAGAATTACAAATTTTAAACTAGATGCTATGAAGCACTGCGGATAGTCTGCAGTGCTTTTTTAGTTTTCAAAAGCATTAATAAGCGGCCACATTCTTACCTCAATCTTTTTTGAATAATGTAAAATTGCACTATCATTCTCTACAATAATCCCACGACTACTGAGCATTGTATTTTCTTTTATTTCGGCTTCTGCCCGTTGCAAGAGCCAGGGATGATGTAAAATATCACAACGCAATGGAATACCTTTCGAATTTAATATATAAAGGCAATAACGTTCCACCAACCATTCTTCAAAAGATCCCTTCTCCGCTACATATACCTTTGAGATTGGCCGGTAATCTGCTGAGAAACGAGCATCCCCTGTTTTCCTTTTACTTTCATATTCAATCATGTCCTCATGCTTAGCGATCCTCATATCGGCATGCACATATGGCAAATGATAAAAAGTTCTAGCAACTTGAATAGCCAGTAGATTCGTGGCATCTAGACTAAAAAAGTATACTCCTGGTTTTCCTTCAATCGTTACATATGTTCGAACATTCAACTCTGGAAATTTATCAGTCCCTGGAATTGGAGGTAATCCACGCAACCGAATATCTGTCATGTGAAACGGCACTACTCCGATCCAACACATTCCATCATAAGTATCTAGAGGAAGAACTTCAGGAACTAGTTTACGTAAAACGTCAAATTTAACTGGGAAATGAGCAAACAGCAAATCATTCCAAGTTTGCTTCATTACCCACGGCAAATTAGGTAATGGCCATGGTCTGTGACTGGCATCCCAAATTAGTTTTTTAGATTGATGGTAATCTGTCATCGTTAATAGCTCCTGTTCAAAATAATATAGTCATCATAACTTTACAAGAATATTAAGTATCCTGCATAAGCAGAAACTAACCCGCCTACATAAGTAATAAGAAAATATAAAAGCCAAGTTTTAGGATACTTTTGCAGTGAATAAAGTTCTTTATTTAATGTGGAAAAAGTCGTCAGGGAACCAAGTAATCCTGTACCAATAATCAGCAAATAAATTTCTCCTGCTCGCAAGCTTACCATTAAACCTAACATAAAAGACCCAAACCAATTCACTAAAAGAGTTCCGTATGGGAATGCACCACTTGCGTGTTTGTTCAACAGCTTAGATATGATATATCGAAGATTTGCACCAATAAATCCTGCAATACCTACTAGAATGTAACTCATTTACCTACCTCATTTTTCCAGCCAATATTACTCACTATAATTCCCCCTATAACACTTACTATAATATAGAGAATTGCAAACCCAATTTGGTCAGACTCTATCAACGTTATCGTTTCCACACTAAATGCAGAAAAAGTAGTAAAAGATCCGATAAAACCTGTACCAATAGCATTCTTCAGTTTACCAGAAATCGGTAAAGTGCTGGAAGTTATATATGCCAATGCATAACAACCAGCTAGGTTACATAATAAAGTAGAAATTGGAAAAAAAGATTCATCTACAATCAGAATACCAAGAGCATACCTTGCAATTGCCCCTAATGCACCCGCAAATCCTATGTATATATATATCACTGAAATCGCCCCATCAACTAGAAATCACTCAAAGCAATCTTGCCTTGAGTGATTGTTTTTATAATATTAGTTTAAAAGTGTTGCAGCATCTACATAAGGTAAGTCTTGAGCCTCTGCAACCGCTTTAAAAGTAACATGTCCAGCTAAAGTGTTAAGCCCTTTTTGAAGAGAAAGGTTATCTAGACATGCTTGTTTGTAACCTTTGTTGGCAATTTGTAACGCATAGGGAATAGTAGCATTTAAAAGTGCCATAGTAGAAGTTCTTGGTACAGCTCCAGGCATATTAGCTACAGCGTAATGTACTACCCCGTGTTTTTCATATGTTGGATTATCATGCGTTGTGATACGGTCAGAAGTTTCGAAAATTCCACCTTGGTCGATTGCAATATCAATCACTACTGAACCAGGAGACATCGTTTTAATCATTTCTTCTGTTACTAATTTAGGAGCTTTTGCACCAGGTATTAATACACACCCAATAACTAAGTCTGCTTCTTTAACCGCTTCCGCAATATTATATGGACTAGAAATTAATGTTTGGATGGTTGAGCCGAAGATATCCTCTAATTGACGAAGACGATCTGGATTTAAATCGATGATAGTTACTTGTGCTCCCATTCCAATTGCTACACGAGCAGCATTTGCACCAGCGATCCCACCACCAATGATTGCTACTTTTGCACGTGGTACTCCTGGAACTCCCCCAAGTAATATTCCTTTTCCGCCGTGTATCTGCTCTAAATACTGCGCACCAATTTGAGTTGCCATACGGCCAGCAACTTCACTCATCGGGGATAATAAAGGTAATGTATTATTCGGTAATTGTACTGTTTCATAAGCAATTGCAGTAACTTTTTTATCTAGTAATACTTTAGTTAAATCTGCTTCAGGTGCTAGATGTAAATATGTGAACAAAACCGACTCTTCGCGAATCAAATCGTATTCTGCATGAGTGGGTTCTTTTACTTTCATGACCATTTCTTGATCCCATGCTTCTTTTGCAGTCGATACAATTTTAGCTCCTGCCGCAATATAATCCTCATCCGTAAAGCTTGACCCAAGCCCAGCTCCAGTTTCAATATAAACTTCATGTTTGTAATGCATCAGACTTACTACTCCAGCTGGTGTCATTGATACGCGATTTTCGTTGTTTTTTGTTTCCTTTGGAATCCCAATACGCATTTCTTGCATCCTCCTATGTAAACCATGTTGGTATGAAGATGACAAATCATTTCATACAAATCCATTTTATCATTTATATATTTAAAATACTGCAACTATTTAAATTTCAATGTCTAACGTTCACAAATATGACTAAATAATAAATGCATAATAAGAAGGAATATGTCAAACAATCTCGAATACTATATATATAACCTAAAGAGGAGGTTTTTAAAATGTCATTAAAATATAATCAAATTTTAGTTGCTGTCGATGGTTCCAAAGAAGCGGAATATGCTTTTAGAAAATCGGTTTCTATTGCTGCACGTAATAATGCAACTTTAAATCTTATTAATATTATCGATACTCGTTCATTTGCTGCAATTGAGGCTTATGATCGCTCTATCGCCGAAAGAGCTCAAACTTTTGCAGAAGATTTACTGGGTGGTTATAAAAAAGAAGCACTTGCAGCTGGCGTACAAAATGTGAATGTCGTAGTAGATTACGGTTCACCAAAAACAATGATCTCTAAAGATATTGCTAAAAAAGTAGAAGCAGATCTAATCATCTGTGGTGCGACTGGTTTAAATGCAATGGAAAGGTTCTTGATTGGTAGTGTATCAGAATATATCGTACGTTCCGCTACTTGCGATGTATTAGTAGTTCGTACTGAAGAACGTCCAGAGGTATAATATCACAAAATAATTCAAAAGGTTGGTCGTGATAAAACTCACGACCAACCTTTTTTTGAACAAGAGCATAAAAATGTACAGTACTCATTGGGTTCACGGGCTTTTGAAAGAATGAATAATACCGTTCCAAAGCGTTTTTACTCATTACCACTTACCTGTAACTAAGAATCTCAGGAGGGCGACGAATGAGCAAATATTCTAAGATTGCCGAAAAACGGATATTTGTTATGACGGATGTCACAACAAATATCCCTATAAATTCATTAGATAAAACTACAGCAAAATAACTGACCAAAGCACTTAAAAACGATAAAGTAGGTTTTGAAGTAAAGAATTGGATATTTTTTTGTCCAGTTTCTCTAAGATTAAAGCTTTGCTATTCTCACCGTATCTCTAGCAATCATAATTTCTTCATTTGTCGGAATGACAATAACTTTTACTGGAGAATGGGGATAGTTAATGAAATTTTCTTTTCCGTTTATTTTATTTAAATCTGGATCCATATAAACTCCCATAAACTGAAGTCCCTTTAAGACCTTCTCCCGAATAACTTCACTATTCTCTCCGATTCCTGCAGTGAAAATAATTGCATCTACCCCGTTCATACGTGCGGCATAAGAGCCAATGTATTTATGAATTCGATTAGCAAATACATCTAGTGCTAGCTGTGCCCGGTCGTTCCCTTTTGTAGCTTCCGTAACGATATCCCGTAAATCACTAGAGAAGCCAGAAACACCAAGCATCCCTGATTTCTTATTTAAAATATCTAAAATACCTTCAGCATCTTTACCTGTCTTCTCCATTAAAAAAGGGATTAAAGCTGGATCTATATTACCAGACCTTGTTCCCATTGTTACACCTGCAAGTGGAGTAAATCCCATGGATGTGTCGATTGACTTACCATGATGAATAGCTGCAATACTTGCACCATTGCCAAGATGACAGGATATAAATCGAGTGGTTTCCAAGGGTCTATTCAATAGAATCGCAGCTCTTTCCGAAACATACTTATGAGAAGTCCCATGAAACCCATACTTGCGAATACCATACTTTTCGTAATAATCATATGGAATAGAGTACAAGTATGAACTTTCCGGCATCGTTTGATGAAAAGCAGTATCAAAAACAGCAACTGCCGGCACATTTGGAAGTTCTTTTCTAAATACCTTTATACCAGTCACATTCGCTGGATTATGTAGCGGAGCTAACTCTGATAATTCTTCGAGCTTATCTAAAACCTCGGTTGTTATTAAAACGGAGTCACTGTAAACCTCCCCACCATGTACAACACGATGGCCAATACCATGAATATCATCTAGCGAATGAATTACATTCTTTTCAATTAACATATGCATCAATAGTTTTACTGCTTGTTCGTGATTGTCCACCCGTTCAATAATATTTATACGTTCCTCATTTGTCGTCATTGTGAAAATAGGATTTCCTAGACCAATCCTTTCGATTAATCCTTTAGCAATTACTTGTTCGTCTATCATTTCAAAAACTTGGAATTTTAATGAAGAGCTTCCTGCATTTATCGCTAATATTATTGGCATAAAAAACGCTCCTTTGTTGAACTAGTACTATAATTGTACCGTTCAACGAAGGAGCTAGCAACTCACTTGGTATTCTCTTCTTGCCAAATTTCGATCTTTTTCAAAAATAATTCCATAGCTTCTTTGTTCATCATATTGGGAACCTTCGCTAAAAGAACCTCTCGTGGTGCTTTTAACTCACTGCTTTTCTTTTGTAATATTAACAGGCTTTTCTCCTGTCCTTTAGTTTTGAAAATTGAATTTGGAAATTGAATGACTGCTTGAATCCAACCATTTTCTTTGATGAATTCATGAAGCTTTGGCGCCTGTTTCGATTCAAATATAGTATCAGGCACTAAAAAGAATAGATAGCCTCCGGGTTTAACATGCTTCATCGACTGTTCCATAAATAAATGATGAGCATACGACATTTCCTCTGTACTGTGTAGGAAGTAATCTTGTGCAGTTTCCGCGTCTGGATAATATCCAACAGGTAAGTCGCTTACTACAATGTCCACAGGATCAATTAAAAGCGGCTTTAATGCATCCTGTCTAAATAATCGGATGTCATGCGATAAAAGCTCACCAGTTTGAGCAGCTAATTGAATTAATAGTTCATCAATTTCTACACCGAAAGCATAGTTTTCGGTTGGAAGTGCATTCATAATCGTAAATAACAAATTACCAGTTCCTAGGGCAGGATCTAAAATCGATAGTTCTTTTCTATCCTTAGTCATCTCTTTGACAAAATAACTTACTAACAAACCAATCGCATCGGGAGTCATTTGATGATTTACCTGAACCGACTTTTTCATCCCTTTTAATATCGCTAATTGAATAGCTTTACGGATATCTTCCTTGTCTGCATCTCTTACAGAAGGCACCTTTTTATCATTAAGCCATAGTTCCAACGCATAAACGACGCCCTCTAAATAAGTAGCAGAGGCTTCATTTTCGATAAAATTGCTCTCTTGATCAATAAACGTAAAAATTTGTTCAACATGTGTATGCATAGTATCCCTCATAGTAAAACCCACTCCTTCTTCAGAGTGGGTTTGCATTTTTTTAGAGATAAGAAAGTATATACTTTTTTACCCTTTATCTGTCTAGCTTCTGCGCCTAGCCCTTCAAGTCTTCCAGCGCTAGTCAGGGCTAACATAGGCGCTTGTGCTTTTCTTAGTTTGTTAGTGCTTTTACTGCTTCTAATGCTTTTTCATAATTTGGATGATCTGTTCCTTCACCAACATACTCAGCATAAGTTACAACATCATTTTTATCTACTACAAATACAGAACGAGCTAATAAGCGTAATTCTTGCATAAGTACTCCGTAAGCTTCTCCGAAAGATGCATCGCGGTGATCTGATAAAGTTTGGATTGCATCAGCAGCATTTGCTCCACACCAACGTTTTTGAGCGAAAGGTAAATCCATGGAAACTGTTAAAATTGCCACATCTTCACCTAAACTAGCAGCCTCTTCGTTAAATTTGTTTGTTTGTGTAGAACAAACTCCAGTATCCAGGGAAGGAACTACACTGATTAAACGAATTTTACCAGCAGAATCTTGTAGAGTCACAGGTGATAAATCATTTGCTAGCACTGAAAAGTCAGGTGCCTTACTTCCAACTACCACTTCGTTACCAACTAATGTGACAGGATTACTTTTAAATGTTACTTGTGCCATAATATGTAGCCTCCTTTTTCTTTATCTTCATCTTACTAGAATACGTTCGGCTCATGCAACTCTTTTGCAGTAGCATTCTCATATGTGACTTTCTCTTTTAAATCATATACCGATTCATGTACAACAAGAGTATCAGCGATAAAATCATGCACACCTTGTTTTTTAGGTGTGAAAGCTACGACTAAATAAGGGATATTTAATGGAATAATAGATATCAATCGACCTATCCATTCTCTAAATATTACAGTACTCCATTTAAGTTTCCCACCGTCTTTAGATATAACACGAATGCCAAAAATAATCTTCCCGACTGTCTGGCTACACAGCTTTGTCATCAATACAAAATATGCATAAAAAATACCTGCTGTGACTAATGTAAATGGCGCATACCACTCAGGATTATTTAAGTCTAATGAAAACAAACGAAATATAGGTTTGATCAATAACATTCCAATAGAAGCCAAAATGAGAATATCTACTGTATATGCCCAAAATCGAATCCAAAAGCCCGCAGCCTTCTGTTCATATTGTGCTGTTCGATGAACAATTGGCTGGGTTGCAGAGGTGTTCGCTTGCACATGCTGCCCTTCTGATTGTACAAATTCACTCATCTTAAACCCTCCTTATTCATTCCCATATAAATACATCATTTTTGGCGAGCTATTTTCTGTGATTAACTGTCCAATGAGCTTCGATTCCAAATCTAAGCCTAAAAATGATTGTGCTTTCACAGCAAATAAAGAAGCTAAGTTTTGTGAATAGCCGTATTCAAATACTTCGGCATCTTCTAAATTATAGTCTGTTTTTATTGCTTGAACTACATCCTCTACAAATCCATATTCATCCGCTAATCCTGCTTCGATTGCTTGACGACCATTTAAAATTCGTCCATCAGCAACTTTCTTCACTTCTGCTTCCGTCATATCTCTACCTTTTTCGATAATATCAACGAAATCTTCATACGAGTCATTTAACATTTCTTGAAGCATCGTTCTTTCTTCTTCGGTCATTTCTCTTGTAGGACTCATAATATCTTTGTAAGGCCCTGATTTAATCGTTACAAATTCCACACCATATTTTTCTGCTAACTTACCATAGTTAACACTTTGCATAATGACGCCAATGGAACCTGTCATCGTCTCTTTGTTGACAAATATTTTATCGGCAGGTGCAGATATATAATAACCGCCTGAAGCAGCCATACTCCCCATTGATACATATATTGGTTTTTTAGTTTCTTCCTGAAGTTCTATAATTTCTTTATAAATTTGTGCTGATTCGACAACTCCACCACCTGGTGAATTTACTTGTAATACAATTGCTTTTACAGTGTCATCTACCTTTGCTTGCTCTAATTGCTGCATGAAGAATTGATGATTATATCCTTCCGCTGCAAAAAGTGAGCTTGCACTACCAGTATCCTGAATAGTCCCGTCTACCGTAAGTAACGCAATTCGTTCGTTCATACTGCCCTCTTCCAATACAGATTCAAAAAATTCTGAGCTAGATGCAGATGCAAAATCCTCTAAATACGATGTCCAATCTGTTGAAAAAGCAGTGGAAACAGTATTGACGAAAATAGAAATAAGCAGTAATAATGATGCTCCTAAAATAGCAAACCAACGTTTCATATTCATATGTACAATTCCTCCTTTAATACTCCTCTTTACATACGTAAAGAATATCTAAATGTTTCACGAAATGGTAAAATAAATATATACAATAGTAAAGGAGAGTGTTTATGGCCTCCAAAAACGCAATATATTTATATACTAAGAATGACACAAAATCTTTGCAAAGAAAAGACAGAATCGCTGAAGCCATACATAGTCATGGTTTTACAGTTGTGGAAGACCCACAGCTAGCTTCCATAATTGTTAGCATTGGTACGGATGGTACTTTTTTACAAGCAGTCCGTAAAACAGGTTTTAGACAGGATTGCTTATATGCCGGTATTTCTACAACTGATACACTAAGCATGTACTGTGATTTCCTAGCAGATGATATAGAAGCAATGGCTGAAGCAGTTCTTACAAAGAATATCCAAGTTCGAAAATATCCATTGTTAGAAATCTCGGTAAATAATCATCCTAAATTTTTATGTTTAAATGAATTTACGATTCGTTCCAATATTATTAAAGCCTTTGTATTAGATATAATTATTGATCACAAGCATTTTGAATCCTTTAGAGGAGACGGCATGGTGATTTCCACACCAACAGGGAGTTCAGGCTACAACAAATCCCTAAACGGTGCAGTAGTTGACCCACTTCTACCTTGTATCCAGGTCGCGGAGATCGCTTCGGTTAATAGTAATGAGTATAGAACCCTAGGCTCATCCTTTATATTAAGTGGAGAAAGAACACTAGAGCTTCGCCTACACAAAGACTGGAATGATTACCCTTCGATGAGCACAGACAATGAGGCACTTAGTATACAGCACGTAGAAAATGTATCTGTTTGTTTAAGTGATAAAATCATTAAGACTGTGAAGATGAAGAATAATAGTTACTGGGAGAAAGTGAAAAGATCATTTTTATAATTTGAACAGATAGTTAATTTTATAATTACTTGTTTCAATGATAAAAATGAATACTTACCTTATTTGTAGGTTTCGAAGGATATTGGAAAGACATGTTGCTATAAGATTGCGAGTGATTTTTTGGGGGTGCTGGTTGGGTGTGAAGCTCGCCACAACCAACCAGCATCCCTTTTTCACTGTAATCTTGCATTAGCAACGCTCTCCCTTCGGAAAGCTTCCGCCTGGAGTATAAATCATTATTGTCGGCAGATCACTTCTGATTTTGTACTTTTCTCACTTGCATTATTTTAGAAATCGTAAACAAAATTAGCGCAAGCCAAATACATGAAAATGATAGAAATTCTATTTTGCTAAATGCCTCATCATATAACAATATCCCAACTAGCAACATTATCGTAGGGGCTATATACTGAAAAAAACCTGACATATATAGCGGCATTGTTTTTGTTCCCTTAGCAAATAATATCAAGGGCACAGCAGTTGCGACCCCTGTAACAATAAGTAGGATGACAGTTGGCGCATCTGAATTAAAAAATACTGCCTTGTCTGAAACTACTAGATAGACAAAATAGATGAGCGCGACAGGTAAAACAAAAAAAGTTTCAATAGTTAATCCTCGCAATGCATCGATTTTAATACTTTTCTTAATCAGACCATATAAAGCAAATGTAATGGCAAGCGTAAATGCTATCCACGGAATTCCACCGTAAGAAACAGTTAAGATAATTACTCCCACAGCAGCAAGTAGTACAGAAAACTGTTGTGCTTTTGATAATCTTTCTTTTAAAAAGATAATCCCCAATAATATGGAAAGGAGTGGATTTATATAGTATCCTAAACTTGTTTGTACGATGAAACCTGCATTTACTGCATATATGTACGTAAACCAATTTCCTGATATAAGATAAGAAGCTATAAAGAGACCCCAAAAAGATTTTTGGTTTGCCCATAAATCCTTCAAATCTATTTTTAGCTGATTAAAGTTTCTACCTATAATAACTAACATTAAGGTAAAAATGAATGACCAAATTACTCTACCTGAAAGTATTTCATCACTAGAAACATGCTCTAATAACTTCCAGTAGATTGGCATGAACCCCCAAAAAACATATGCTAGTATTACAAAAATAATTCCTCTTTTTTCTTCCGTACCCATTTAAGACACCTCTTTATTTAGTAACTCGAAACATTAAATCATTATATTGCTTTAGAGCATTAAAGTAAATAAGAAAACACGAAGAGAGAATATCTCCTCGTGTTTTCTGAATAAAATTTATCCATTAATCTAATTTTTACTTTGTTCTTTTAGTCGTAAATCTAATCTTCTAATTTTCCCAGATGTTGTTTTTGGTAATTCCTCAATAAATTCAATTTCCCTTGGATACTTATAAGGTGCCGTTATTTGTTTCACATGATTTTGTAATTCTTTTATCAACTCTTCAGAACCTACTAACGATCCATCACGTAAAACAACATATGCTTTAACAATGCTTCCTCTTTCCGGATGTGGTGCCCCAACTACAGCGCATTCTTGAACTGCTGGATGTTTTGTCAATGCATCCTCTACCTCAAATGGTCCAATTGTGTAGCCAGAGCTAATAATAATATCATCTCCGCGGCCTTCAAACCAGAAGTAGCCATCTTCATCTTTTTTTGCCCGGTCGCCAGTAATATAATAGTCTCCTCTAAATTGCATAGAGGTTCTTTCCGGATCTTTTAAGTATTCTTTAAATAACGCTGGTGTTTCGATATGAACAGCTATATCTCCCACTTCTCCCGGTGCACAAATTTGCCCATGGTCATTAATAATATCTACAGTATTTCCCGGTGTCGGTTTCCCCATTGAACCAGGTCTTGCCTCCATGCCTTTCATCGTACCAACAAGTAACGTATTTTCAGTTTGACCATAGCCATCTCGGACTTCTAAACCAAATACCTTTTCAAAAGTTTCAATTACTTCTCTGTTTAATGGTTCCCCAGCTGAAACAGCACTATGAAGGGAAGATAGATTATAATCTTTTAACGTATCAACTTTTGCCATAATTCGATACTCAGTAGGCGTACAACAAAGAACATTCACTTTCTTCTCCTGAATAATTGTTAAGTAGGTTTTAGCTTCAAACTTACCATTATACACATAGCCGGTTGCGCCACTACCTAGCGTTGCTAAGAAAGGACTCCATATCCACTTTTGCCAACCTGGGCTTGCTGTTGCCCATACAACATCACCTTCTTGAATTGCTAACCAGTTTGGGCCGGAGGTGCGTAAATGGGCAAAAGCCCAACCATGTGTGTGGACTACACCCTTAGGATTCCCAGTCGTACCACTAG
>Ga0209013_10001791_pt1 | contig 19795 bp, 26 predicted proteins | sample Cruoilmetagenom2_FD_187291 | JGI IMG/M metagenome (GOLD analysis project Ga0209013, IMG submission 187291) | Oil polluted marine microbial communities from Coal Oil Point, Santa Barbara, California, USA - Sample 2 (SPAdes) (version 2) | ecosystem: Environmental > Aquatic > Marine > Oil seeps ...
TATCACAACCGATGGCTACGAACCATGTATTGACGATTGTGAAATAGGTTTCCCTACAGCTACTCCCCCTTGACAGAAAGTCAAAGTCTATTGAGTTGTAACATAATTATATCATCAAAACATACTTCATACCAGTAAGATTACTTTTCATTTATGTCGAAAATAAGAACTTTCAGATAATAGAAATCTCTATGAATTGCAGACACTTTTGAAGTAACATTGCCAACAAGCAACTATTTAACCCATAATGTTGTATCCAGAGTCTACATAAACAATTTCTCCTGTAACGCCTCGTGAAAGATTACTTAGCAATGCCAGCGTCATATCGCCAACTTCTTCTTGGGTTACATTGCGTTTGAGTGGTGCAGTTTCTTCAATTTGATGAAGAATTTTATTGAATGATGGAATTCCTTTAGCTGCAAGCGTACGTATTGCCCCTGCAGAGATTGCATTTACTCTGATATTATCTTTCCCTAAATCTAGAGCTAGATATTTTACAGACATTTCAAGAGAAGCTTTTGCAATTCCCATCACATTATATCCTTCTACTACACGCTCAGCACCTAGGTAGGTCATTGAAATGATAGAACCGCCTTCATTCATGAAAGGCTTACTTGCTTTTGCTACTGCAATTAATGAATATGCACTTGAGTCTTGAGCGAAAGCATATCCACTTCTTGAAGTATCGATGAAATCCCCTTTTAGATCTTCTGCATGCGCGAAGGCTACTGAATGAACGACGCCATGAATATTGTCCACGGATGTTCCGATTTTTGTGAAAGCAGCGTTAATGCTTTCATCACTATTAACATCACATTCTACGACTAATTTTGCTTCAAAATTGTTATCCGCTAATAATTTGTTGATTTTAAGCAATGAACGTTCTTTACGATAGGTAAAAATCAAGTTTGCTCCTGCTTTATAAAGTGATTTTGCTACACCCCAAGCAAGGCTTCTTTCATTCGCAACACCCATGATGACAATATTCTTGTCTTTCAATTTAAGTAAATCTTCCATGATTTCCTCCTAAGACAAAGTCTGTTATATACCTTATTATAGTACCTACTACTAATAAAATTATAGCATAACTCCTTCATATTGTAATGACCCGCTTCATATTTCTCGATTTAATAGCCAAACTATTATAAAACTGTTATATTTTGTCTAGAATAATCATAGTCATATATAAAGGAGTGTATCCATGACTAAATCACTTAATCAGTTACAATCAGATCTCATAATGACATCCAAAAAAGGATATCCAATTTTATTATCGGGTGCCCTCATCTTTTTCCTTTTCACCTTGATGCAACTTGTAATTCCGATGAAAATTGTTTATTTAGTGTGGATTTTTGGATTGAGTGTCATTTTCCCATTAGGATTTCTTCTAAGTAAATTAGTTCACGTTAATCTTTTAGTTAACAATAATCCAATCGGTACATTAGGGGGAATCGTTGCAGCTCCACAAGCTTTTTACATTCCCGTTTTTATTCTTGTTTATATGCAAATACCCGAATATCTTCCTTTTACTATCGGATTATTAGCCGGATCCCATTTTCTTCCGTATATGTGGATTTATAAGAGTAAGGCTTACTTATTTGTTACATTAGGTACTTGTTTTTCTGCACTCATTTTAGGTGGACTATTTGTAGATCAAGCCTTCACGTTGGTTCCATTAGCCATTTCGATTGTATATGGGATTGGAGTTGTTTTCATTTTAAGAGAACTTAAAGAGAATGCCCAGAATAAATGAGACACTTCTAATCAGAAGTGTCTCATTTATGTGTACATTAAATAATTTTACGCCCTAGCTGACCTAAAGCATAATGAATTCCGTGCTGCAGGGTTCGAAAACAATCAAATTTGGCCAAGTTCATTTGCGATTGAGCTATGATCATACTTAATTGCGGGGAAATCCCCACTAGAATGGTTTCAGTTCCGATGAGAGATGCAGTGGAACCGATTTTCCCTAATAGGCTTGCCGTATATTGACTAATGTCCTTATCCAGTCCCGTTAAGTCTAGTATCAAATATTTTGCCTGATGGGACGGTAATTTACTTAACGTTTTGACAATTAATTCATCCGCACGATCTTCATCGTATTTCCCGAGTAAAGGTACGACAACAATCCCGTCATGTACTGGAATGATAGGTGAAGATAACTCTTTAACAAGATCCGTTAATTCTCTTGTTTTATCCTCAACCAAAGCTTCCAAATGTAGAATATGTTCCGTTTCTTTTTTTCTAGCCAATTCATGAATATTGTTTGAAACGGTAATATCCGAAGGAAAGTATTCTACAATACTGTAGTCATGTCCCTCCAATTGATATTGAATTACCTTGTACCATATGTTTGTACCAAATAGTCCTGTAAAGATTCCTGCATAATGTGCAGGAAGAAAATTACTTCCCTTTTGCTTACCTTGGGTTACATTAATTTTATGTTCCCAACTATCCTTCAGATGCACTGTCAATGTTTTCGTTTCATCATTCAAGTTATGTATGTGGGCTCGTCCCCATCCTGCAGAAGCGTATGTATTGGTAATTAACTCTGCTGCTTCAACAACAGTTACATCCTTCATTTTCTCAAAGTATTCCCCTACCACTACCCCCTGGCGAAAGCCGGTAGTCTCGAAAACCAAGGTGGAAGACTCTTCTCCTGATATTTCCTCAATTGTGTCAAAGAAAGATGTCATGGCACTTTCTATCCAAAACAGCACGGAATCCTGCTTTTCAAATATAAATTGCCCTTTTTCGAGATTCCAACTGAATTCAAGACCTGCTATATTCATGTTCGTTGTTGTTTTCATTCATGAATTTCCCTTCTATTAATATGTATTTCCCCTTATATGTGTATGTATCCATTATAAATACTGAAAAATCACAAGTCCAATAAGGGGATTGATTGATGATTTAGGTTTTAAATTTGTGATGATAATGGAACTAAAAAACTCACCCTCTTGTGAGAGCGAGTCTAAATGAAATTATAATTCAATCGTTTCAGGTGGTTTTCCTGACTTGTTCATGAGTCGAATCACCGAAGGCTTGACGACAAGTACAACCATGTCTGGATCATTCGGGCCATTAAACCAATTTTTCATATGATCATTCCAAATTTTCTCTTTCACACTAACATCTGTTGATTCGCTCACTTTACCTTCAATCTCCAAGAACGCATCATCAAAGCCTTCCCCTTCATAACCGATTAATATATGCGTGTATGGGTTTGCTTCAATATCTTCTACCTTGTGTGTGGATTTACTAGTGGGCGTGTAAAGCGTGAAATCCTCATTATAAAATGTCATGTATCTTGAATGTGGTTTGTTATTTTGTACGGTAGCCATTGTACCGATCCGGCTTTCCTTCAAAATGTTCAATGCTTGTTCTTTACTCAATTGAAATCAGCTCCTTATTTTAGAAGTATTCCTTTCAAGTCGGTCAATTAAACATTCTGATTTGCAGTTACTCATCTAAGTATTGATACAAAATATCATCATCCCGTTTTGGTGATCCTCTTCCATCCTTATTATTCGAAACGAAGTATAGTTCCTCTCCATTTGAAAATACGTCTCGCACTCGTCCAAAGCCAGTGATGGTCTCTTCAAGTTTAGCGGTTTCCACATTCACTACTAAGATCCCCTCACCTCTAAGGGCAGCGACGTAAAGCCTCCCTTTATGAAATGTCATTCCAGAAGGTGCCCAAGTTGTATCTTCACCTGAATGGAGCAAGGGAGTTACATATCCTTCAAGCTTTTCATTTCCTTCAATTAAAGGCCATCCATAGTTATTGCCTTCTCCGATTTTATTGATTTCGTCCATTGCCGATTGACCATGCTCCGATGCATATAATTCTCCTTCATCATTCCATGCAAGACCTTGGGGATTACGATGTCCGAGACTGACTGTTTCCCATTTATAGTCCGAATTTAGACGGATGATTTTCCCATTCAATGCAGTTGGATCCTGCGATAACTGAGGGTTGGCGGCATCACCGATTGTTGCGTATAACAAATCGTCTGGACCAATTTCTAGACGACCTCCGTGATGAACATTACCAGTGGACAGTGCATCCAAATGAATCTCGGTTTCCTTCCATACATTGTTCTCCAGTTTCAATGTGACAATTCGGTTAAACGTCCCCTGCCCATCATCGTAGTTATAATAAGCAAAAGCGTTTTGTGTTTCTTCGAATGTTGGCTTCAATACAAAGCCAAGTAATCCTGCTTCTGTTACATGGGCAAGTGGTGATGATAGTTCTACTTTCTGATGCTCAACGATGCCCTCTTTCACATAAGCAATCGTTCCAACACGTTCTGATATATAAAATTCGTCACCTATTTGATTAATCGACCAAGGTATATGAAGGTTTGTAGCCACTTCTTTAAAAGAGTCTGCCTCGGCTTCCGCAGTTGATTCTTTTTCCCGAATACCACAACCACTGATCATAAGAAGAAACGCTACAAAAAAAAGTAATCTTTTCACGACTGTTCCCCACCTTCATCATTTGATGCCACCGGTATAGGACTTTACAAAATCTGCTTACTTCGAAATTAAAGTGACGACAATTATTTCAGGCAAATTAAATATTCGAATTGGAATGATGCTATTTCCAAGTCCTCGACTGACAACAAGTTTGGATTGTCCCTGCTCATAAACTCCTGCGGTATATTCAGGAAAATAACCTTGTCCAGGGGCTACAAGTCCTCCCAAAAGAGGGATTCTAAACTGTCCGCCATGTGCATGACCAGAAAAAGTTAAGTCAATTTCTTCATCTACATACGCACTAAAATCTTCAGGTCGATGAGCTAACAGCATCGTAAAATTTTCATGGGGAATATTTGCAGTGGTTAGCATATCAGCTGCCTGTAATCCCATTAAAGGATCTTCAATTCCGGTTAATGACAACGAAGTATCGTCACGTGTAATCGTTACAGATTCATTACTTAACACACGCACGCCACGAGCAGTTAATTCTTCTTTTATTCGATTAACGTCATTCGTTGCGACTTCATGGTTACCTGTTACGTAATAAACTTCTGCCAACTCTACAATTTGATCAATTACAGTCAAACTGCTTTGTAAGTTATAGCGATTGCTATCAATTAAATCACCTGTAATGACAATCATATTTGGTTTTGCTCTTCGAATTTTGTTCACTAAACGCTGTTGGTTTTCTCCAAACGTGGCATCATGTAAATCGGATATTTGTACAATCCGATATCCATCAAAAGCTGTTGGTATTTTTGAAGATTCAACAGTATGCTCTGACACAATCAACCACTCATTATTTATATAAAAAAATGCGACAATACACGCAATCGTAAGTGCAATCTTAACAACTAGATTTATTAATTTACGGATCATAATTGACTCCTTTTAATACGCTATTCCAACACGCGTAGCCATATACTGGGGTTTAAGCATTTCCTTATATGCAAATAATGCTGTATCGCCCACCGATATTTCAACGCCATTGTCTGGTAAAAAGTTGCGTTCTGCACGCCATTGTCCTGTTGCTTCACCTTGAGGTAAATATGTTGGGCATACAACTGTCCACTCTAACTTCGTATCGGCAAGACTTTCGTATACATTCGCGTGTTCTTCAGCAGCAAAAGTTAAGCGACGTTTTGATTCAGTTGACAAAAAGCGATAAACTTTCGGGTCAGTACGGCTTTGTAAAATACCTGCCGTACCGATTGTAATGATTCGTTTCACTCCGTGTTGATTCATAGCTTCTATAATGAGTGGAATTGCATCAGACAATGTAGTCGTTTTATCCGTTCCAATAGCACTAAATACGGAGTCCGCACCTTTTACTGCTTCCTGAACATCATAAGCTTTTCGAATATCACCAATATATATAGTCAAGTTTTTATGAGGGGGTAGTTTGGACGTTGATCGTACAAGTGCAGTCACCTTATGTCCATCTTCAAGTGCATGATGTAAGAATTCACTTCCTACCCGGCCTGTTGCACCAAAAATTGTAATATTCATAGGAATTCCTCCAAATCTATTCACATTAAGCATAAAGGAATGTATGGCTTGTGGCTAATAATAATAGTGTAAAGGAACCTTGACAGTAAAGCTTCCTTTACATTAAAATGAAGTGTGAAGTTTTATTACGTGAAATGAGGCACCGAATAAGTGAAAAATCGAATGAAAGAACTACGTCAACAACACAGTATCTCTCAAGAAAAAATGGCGGACTTACTTGGAGTCTCCCGTCAGACCATTATTTCCATAGAAAAAGAAAAATACAATCCTTCCCTACCATTAGCAATTCGCATTGCACAAAGCTTCAATGTAACGGTAGAGGAGGTATTTTTGATTGAAGAGGGGGATCAGGTATGAGTCAAAAAATGTTCATTGGTTTTGGGAGCTTCTTTGGCCTAATTGGCATCATGTATTTATCGCTTGGCTTGGCATTTAATAGTAGCAACGCGGAAGCTAGTTATACGCTTCTTGCTCTCGCATTCGTGTTATTCGTGAATGCCTATCTATTTCCACAAATACGAGAGAATGATGAACGAGCGAAAACCATTCGACAAAAAGCCTTTTTCTATAGTTACTTCATCTCAGTTGGGTATATTCTAATCTTTGGCGGTCTTATTTCAGCGAACCTCTTATCCTTAACAACTTATGAGGTACTGACTACATTATCCGCAATGATGATTGTTACACCCTCAATTTCTATGTTGATACTTTCAAAACGAATGTAACACTCTCAAACTATATGTTGTCACTTGGTGCCACAATCTCCAGCTTAATGCGATCAGGGTCTTCAAAAAATACTGCATAATAACTTTCACCGCCTGCATATGGGTGGCGATCTTTGTATAGGATTGAGACACCTAGTTTTTCTAACATTGCGGTTATGTCATCTACTTGTTTGCGTGATTCGGCATGAAAAGCAAGATGATTTAAACCTACTTGTCCTCGATGGTAAGGTGATTCCATATGTTTCTCTTCTGTTTGAACAAATACGATGTACGTATCGCCAAATAGATAACTGAAACCTTTTGGCCATTCCTGATAAAGCTCGTAACCCATGATCGGGAGTATGTAATCATAAAATTGTCGCGATTGTTGTAGGTCCGAGATATTAATTTCCACATGATGCAACATGGCAAGTCCCTCCTTTTTTCACAAGGATACCATAGCAGGAGGAGTTTTAAGCATTATGTCGAAAGGTATTAATGAGGAAATGGAGGCTGTATGTATGAAGAACTTACGAATTGAATCAATTGGTCAAATCGCTGTAAATGTAAAAGATGTTGGGAGAGCCGTGGCGTTTTATAGGGACGTTATCGGTTTGCCAATACTTTTTGAAACAAATGGTTTAGCCTTTTTCCAATGTGGAGAATCACGATTATTATTGAGCCTGCCCGAAAAACCAGAGTTCGATCACCCAAGTTCTGTTCTTTATTTCAAAGTAGACAAAATAGAAGCAACTGTAATGTCAATGAAAGAAGCAGGAGCGGAGTTTATTGATACGCCACATATGGTAGGGAAAATGGGTGATACTGAAATATGGATGGCCTTTTTTAAAGATAATGAGGGTAATACTCATGCAGTGATGAGCGAAATATAACTGATAACCCTTCCTATGCTTTTGGCACGGAAGGGTTTATTAATTTCCTTATGTTTCAATTTTTATCAAATCCAAAGGCGTAACGATGCCAACTAGTCCTAAATGGTCCGTGATAAGCAATGCTTCTAGTCGTTGCCCTTTTGCCAACGCCTCTTTAAAAAGTTCCTCGGCTTCGAAGATAGACATTCCACGAGGAACAAATTTATGGTTTTCTTCCTTCTTTTCATGTTTTAAAGGAATCTCAATCGACATTTCCCAGGAAATATCTCTTCCCTTTTCGACATTATTCGCAAGCCAAAACATGATTCCGACTGCTGTTAAAAGTCCTACAAAAACAGAACCGTTATATACGGGTATTTGTGTGTAATGCTTATCTCTAATCATGAATAACGCATCCTTCAATGTGTCTGTCACTTGAAGGATATCTACGTTCCGTTCAAACATTTTACCAACAGTAACCGGTTTTGATACTGCCATATCAATTAATTCAAGTGCTTCTACAATTTCATCATGAGGTTCTGCAATTGCATATTCAGGAGAAGTTTGATGATGTACAATTGCATTTCGTAACGTGGCATATTCACGTAATTTTTCTTCATATCTACGAATGATTGCATTTTTCCGCTTGGATAGATCCACTAATTTATGAAATGATAAATGATCGGTTGTTCCTATAATTTCCTTCATAGATAATTCAAGTCTATGAAATGCGGACAGGAAACGATTTGAGTTTTTAACTGTATCTTGCGTCTGCTGCTGTGTATCCATGCTCCATTCCTCCCGATAGGAACTCATTCTTTATAGTTTGCATTATATTCATTCATTTTATTACAGTTTCAATTAGATGAAGCAAAATATTTGAAGGAACGAATAATTTTCAAAAAAGTAAAAGTAAATCATTTTTATGACTATACCCATAATACAAATGAAAGACACTTATTTTACGCACTACATTACAGTTAAAATCTATTGTTTTAATCAAAAAAGTCAAAAGAGGTGTAAACTTTGAAGAAATTAGTAGGATGTCCTTTTTGCGAGCCTGAAAAAGACAAAGATCAAGTCATTGTTTTTGAAAATGAGTTCTGTATGTATTTACAACATCCCAAGCACCAAGACATTTTAGAAGGAAGTGGACTCATAGTTCCAAAAGTCCATCGACAAACTGTTTTTGATTTAACACAAGAAGAATGGAACGCTACATACGAATTAATGCAACAAGTAAAGGAATATGCAGACGAGAAATACTCACCGGATGGTTATACAGTTGGGTGGAACGTGGGGGAAGCATCAAATCAATCGATTCCACACGCACATTTTCATATTCTCCCTCGTTTTGCAGACGAACCTTATGCAGGAAAAGGCATCCGAGCGTGGTTTAAATCAGAGGAAAATCGAAGACCTGGCAAATAGAAAAGCAGAAAGCGCCACTCTAGCTCGACGCCATGAAATGTGGAACAGGCCAAGTTAGTCCGACTCCGACGGTGGAGCACCTGAATCGAAAACTAGTTTTCGAATGAAGGTGTGAAGCGGAGGTGCGGACTGGCCTGTGGAACTAGACAAAGTGCTGGAAGAACCGAGTCGAAAGCCTACTTTCGCATGAGGGTCTGAAGCTTAGGCGCGGGCTGGCGCTTGGAGCTAGACATACTGAAAAGCGGAAAGCGCACTCTCACTTAACTTAAAAGATCCAAAAGAAACATCCTTCTATACATACTTCACTCTTTCCTGCGCAACCTAACACGGTATCAAATTTGCTAGTGGTAGGAGGAAAAACTTTGTATATTAAATCTGCATTATTCGTCGTTCTGACATTATTCATTCTTACTGGTTGTGGAGAAGATGATAATGGAGCCATCGGAACTCAAGATCAGCCAAGTACTGAAACTCGGGAATCGATGCCTCCAGATGATTCTACTCCTCAAGGGAATCAAAAGGATAAAGTTGCTCCGTTAGAAGGAGAAGACTCTCCAATGACGGAAGGTGAAAAATCGGATATGCCTGAATTGGATAACCAAGATCAGAATACAGATGAAAACGAAGTTCAGGATTAAAGTAAACCCCTCGCCATTTTTTTGGAGAGGGGTTTAAATTTACACTTTTGTTTTTGAAGCATTACGTTTTGACATCCATATGCCAAAGATCACGAGAACCACAATGAAAATAATTGTTAGCGCAATGGTCCACCAAAAATCACTTATGTCTGGTGCACCCGTCAACCACTGTGTTGCATACGTTGAAACTTTCCATGGAGATATCGTCCAGTAAGTACCAAGTAATGAATTTACAAGTTGAACAAACACTACTAAAGCTAGTGATAATCCAGCAGCTCCACCAGTAGGCAACCAAGCGCTCATTGCCAACACCACTGTCACCACGAATAAAATCCACACACTATATGTTCCAGCAAATGCGAGGAAATCAATTGCTGGTATATTCCCGAACAATTGCCCCGTATAATACCAACTAGTCAATAACCCAAGCCAAACGCTACCTAACGCAATGATGCCTACGACTTTCCATTTGCTTAGAAAATAACTTACATACGAAATCGGTCTTACATATAAGAGCGTGCCAGTTCCATTTTTCCGCTCGCGGGAAATCGTACCCATGAATCCCAATATGAGTACTAGCATGCCGATAAATTGATATTGTCCCATCGTGGCCATTAAAACTTGAGCTGGCGTGAATTCCGGGAATGCAAACATTGCTTCTTCAGGGATATTTCCTACTGCCTCCAAAATCTGTGGTAAGTAATAACTTGTCAGTGGTTCAGAAAGTCCAAAGAAAATAAAGACAAGTGGAATCCATAAAATCTTGAAGTTGCGTGTATTTTCACGCCATTCTTTTTGAAACAGTATGACTAAATCCCTCATGCTTGCCCCGCCACCTTCATGAAGATTTCTTCTAAACTAGCTGTTTGACGTTCTGCTTTTCGTACACTCAACCCACTTCCAGCTAAATAACCCAACACTTCTTTCATCTCTGGCATCTCATTCGTTATGTCAATAAAGCTAGTTGTACCATGATAACTCACTTTCCATGGAGCCCTAGCAGCAAAATTTAGCGCATCCTCCTCGCAAGTAAATTCAACACGATAACGAGGAGAATCATATTTTGCTCTCACGTCTCCCAATGAACCTCGCTCTACCAATTGACCTTTTCGTAAAAACAGTATTTGATCGGTCATTTCTTCCGCGTCGTTTAAAATATGAGTGGAATACAAGATCGTCATGTTCTGCTGTAAGCTTTTTAATAGATTCATAATTTCACGGCGACCCACTGGATCAAGCGCAGACACCGGCTCATCCAAAAGTAATAATTTCGGACGGTGGACGATGGCTTGAGCCAACCCTAGTCGTTGCTTCATTCCGCCTGAAAAAGTACCCGTCTTTTTGCGCAATGCTTCACCAAGCCCGACAAACTCCAATGTTTTTTGTGCTTCAACCTTTGCTGAACGCGTATCCATTCCACTTAGTTTAGCGGCCATTTCTGTGAACTCAAGCGCCGTGAGCCAAGAGAAAAATTGGGGGTATTGTGGCAAAAAGCCAATTTCTTTGCGCACATCTGCCCGCAGTTCGCCGTTTAATGCAATCGACCCTGACGTTGGGTTCAATAACCCTGTAAGCATCGATAATGTCGTGGTTTTGCCTGCTCCATTGGGTCCAATTAAAGCCGTAGAAGTACCTTCTTCAAGCAAAAAATCCAATTGATTGACTACAAGCTCTTTACCATATATTTTCGTTAGTTGATTTGCTTCCAATAAGGCGCTCATTGATTTTTCCTCCCAAAGACAAAGTACACGATAGGTCCCACTATATTAACCACGACAATCACGATTGCCCACACCCATTTCGGTCCGTTTGTATATGGAATTCGAACCAAATCGATTAAAGCCACAATTACTAATATGAATTGAATGATAATGATCGGTGCGATCAATCCCCAAGGTATATCGTTTAACAACGCTTCCATTCATCCCACTCCTTTTTAAAGAATTGTAGAAATCAGCACTAGACTACCAATAAGCATGACAAGAAAAATCCAAATTCCAACATGACCGAAATTCATTGTCCAGCCAACCCCAAAGCGCTTTTCAACCATTAAACTAGGGTCCTCTCTATTCACATAAATTAATCCGAATTTCCAATGTCGGTCGTCATCCATATCCATCACACCGTCTGTTGGTTCATCTAAATGATCCATTTCAATTCGCGATCCACTTTGACCAATTTTGACAGTGTAGAACATAACGGCTCCAAAAATAACCAACACAAATGCGAGAGTAGAAAACATCGTTGAAGAAGACGAAAATAATTCCCCATGAATGATCGTTAATTGTAAGTAGCCCATTAGCACAGTAAGAGTAATCAGTACCAAGAACAATAACCAACTCGAGTATTTGCGGAAAGCAAGTTGTTGTTCACGTGAACGTTTTTTAGATCGTACTTGAATTTTTGCTCCCGACTGTTTCATCGCGGCATTGAAGAATAACAGCATGCCCTGAATGATTAGCACCATAAGCGGCATAGCACTAACTGAAAACCATGATTTCTCCGCAAACGCATCCGCTTCGCCATTCGGTCCCCAATGTGTTGGTATTTGGCTCGGAAGGTTGTCGTATTGACTAAGTCCGTAAATCCATAAACCCATGTTGAAAAGAATCGGGATGATAAAATATATGTTGGGCAATAGTTTCAGATGTTCACGGAATTGCAGGTCAACTACTTTTCTTTCTTTTTGCCCCGCTCCCCATTGTTCTTCTTTTTTTAACTTAATCAAGTTCACATGATTTTTACCGTACAATCCAAGTGAGAGGAAAAGCGTGATAAATTGAAGTACCAAACCTACGAACACGGTATGTTCTTCACTTGGATCAGTCAATAAAGTCCAAAGTATATATCCGGCAATCATTGCTATTCCAGTAATCAGTAAGATTTGTGTATAGCTTTTTTTCATGCTAACAATGCGTTTATCATTGACATGGGTATCAGGAATAAAAACGCCAAATGACTCACTTGATTTTAAAAACTTCGGTAAAAACGCTTGAATAAAAGTGGTGAAAATTAAGAGTGCAGAAAAAATAAGAATAGTCATCTTGATCCCTCCTTGATATCGCGAACGATGTCATTTAGTAATGCTTGTAATTCATCCGTACTTAAGTTCAAACATAGTGCTTCACCAATAATTGGGCGAAGTTCTTTTTTCAGTCGAGTTGTGTCTTTCTCCGATGCCGTGCGAACACTTCGTTCGTGTATGAATACACCTTTCTTCGCCACGATTTGAATGAATTCCTTTTCTTCCAAGTAATGATAAGCTTTATTTACGGTATGCATGTTCATGCCAAGATCCGCTGCAAATGCACGCACAGAAGGCAATGATTCGCCAGGCTTCAACTCGGCTTTCGCTATCCCCTCGATCACTTGTTGGGCCAATTGTAAATAAATTGGAACAGTTGAATCCGCTTCAATTTCTATAAACATATGCACCATCCTTTTGTTCTATTCCTAATAGAACAGTTGTTATACTTAGTGTAGAACAGAATTGAGATTTTGACAAGTAAAATATGATGATATGGTTTACAACACGATTATCATAAGCTACAATGGAGCCGTTCAGAACATTTGAAGAACTACATACGATTTTGCACTAGGGGTGCTATTTTTTGCTGAGATGAGAGCGTTTGCTCCGATCCCTTAACACTCGATCCAGATAATACTGGCGTGAGGAAGTGCGGTGACTTTTGCCATTTTCAATTTGCGCAAACTAGCTGCATTCCACGTCGAATGTAGCTTTTTTTGTGTTCTCAAACGAAAGATTCATCAAGAGGAGGAAATGGGAATGGAACAAGAATTTAGTTGTGGGTTAAGTCCAATTGTGGGATTACGTTTTTCAATACACCCAATGGCGGATCATTTTATTGAAATAATTAAAGGTGCATTAAAAGAAGCGGATACCTCAAATGTTTGGATGCATACAGATGATGTCAGTACGGTAATGCGCGGGAAACAGGTTCATGTATTTGATACAGCGAAAGCAATTGTGCTGCATGCAGCAAAGACTGGGGCTCATGTTGCCTTTAATGGGACATTTTCAATCGGCTGCCCTGGTGATTCGGCAGGAGATGTGTATTTGGAGAAGGACGATATCGTACTGAATGAACCGCATATCCGCGACTTAAAGCAATATGTATCCTCGCAGTTTGCTTTGTACCCCATGAATAACCCTGATTATATGTCAGTGATTTATAAAGAAGTGGACCGGGCGAAAAAACACGGTGTATATAATGATTCGATGCATTATGCAAGTGGGCTACATGGAGACATTCATGATGTGTTTGCATTCTTGAATGAGTCTTTCAGCCATTCACGTTCAGAACAACACAAACATTTAGTCATGACCGTCAATATGAGCATTAACAGTCCTTCTCATAAAGGAGAAGCTTGATATGTTGAAGTCATGGAAATTGAAAGAAGTTGTATTAATGTCCGTATTTGCTGTTGTGTTTGCGGTCGTATATTTGCTGTTCATGCAAGTCGGCAACATCTGGTCTGGTGTGATTGGTCCGATTGCATTTGAATGGATCTTTGGTATTTGGTTCATCGTTTCAATTATTTGCGCGTACATCATTCGTAAACCAGGAGCCGCCGTTCTTTCGGAAACGATGGCCGCTGTTATTGAAGTGATGATTGGCAATGCAGTAGGTCCCCGCTTAATTTTATCTGGTATTGTTCAAGGATTGGGAGCAGAAGCAGCATTTGCTGCGACAGGCTATAAACGATATGACTGGTGGGTTCTCTGTTTAGCGGGTATGGGCGCGGCGGTCTTTAGTTTTGCTTACGGTTTCTTGGTTTCTGGTTATTCCGCATTGGATCCATCCTTTTTAGCGTTAATGTTCGGACTTCGCGTGCTAAGTGGTGCGATCATCTCGGGTATTGGTGGGAAGTATCTATCTGATGGATTGCTAGCAACTGGGGCATTGCGTGGTTACTCCATTTCGAGGGATGTTCCAAAAAAGCACAAGATTAAAGGTGAGGTAATTGGTTAAATCCCTTCTCCAAAGCCCTCAGTCTGTAACCGAATTAAAGCAGTCAATTATCGATTTCAACAACGTTTCGTTTCGATATTCAGATGATGAGGAAGCAGTTTTTACTGACGTATCTTTCTCAATCCAAGTCGGTGAACGTGTTGTCTTGACAGGTCCTAGTGGCTGTGGCAAAAGCACCTTGCTGTACTTAATGAACCGGCTTTATCCAACCAATTGCGATGGGCATCTTAGCGGTACTCTACTCCTTTGGGATAAAGATGCATCGAGCTATGCCCCCGGTGAAATAAATTCTCGAATTGCAACAGTGTTCCAGGATCCGGATGCACAGTTCTGCATGCCTACAGTGGAACAGGAAATGGCGTTCACATTAGAAAACTTGCATATACCACGGAAAGAAATGGAGCGTCGCATGACAGATACACTTGTCATGACAGGCCTAACCCATTTACGAAAAACATCCATCCAAACCTTATCGGGCGGCATGAAACAACGTGTAGCAACTGCCTGCGCAATCTTAATGCAACCTGAAGTTCTATTGCTAGATGAACCCCTTGCCCATTTAGATCCATTAACTGCTCGGGAGTATGAGGGTTGGCTTGATCAAATGCAGCTGTCTCACTCCTTAACCATTGTGGCGGTAGAACATCGACTAGATTTATGGGAAACATTCTTTGACCGTGCCATTCACGTTCATTCATCAGGACAATTCACTGTTGAATGCAAACCGCACAGATCAAGCATGATTTTTCCAAAACGTATCTCTTCTATTCAACCCAAAATGGCTTTTGAAGCAAGTAACCTCAGTGTAAGGATTAAAGAAAAGCTGCTACTCTCTGACGTTTCATTGCGTTTACAGCGAGGTGAGATTGCGGTACTGGCCGGGCCAAACGGAAGTGGTAAATCTACATTCTTGAAAACCATATGTGGCATCCTGAAAAAATCAGATGGACAGATCCATTATGGAAATATCTATCCCGGGTATGTTCCACAGTCGCCTGAGCATTTATTTGTGACGCAATGCGTGAATAATGAAATTCGCTTTTCCAATCAAGCGAATGAGAAAGAAATAGCGGATATCATGCATCGGCTGAGACTAGATGAAATACAAGACACCCACCCTTTCTCAGTCAGCCATGGACAAAAAAGACGAGTAGCCATTGGTGCCATGCTTGCAGATAAAAGACCTATACTGCTTCTAGATGAACCTACTTCAGGACAAGATGATTCCGCACTTGAAGAACTTTTCAATCTAATCGATGCACGAGCTAAAGAAGGAATGGCGATTTTAATTGTAACGCACGATATGAACTTCGCGGCAGCGATTGCGGATACCATTTTCCTAATAAAAAATGGGGCTTGTACGGGACGTTTTGAAAGTGGCTTGTTGTGGCAACATGAAGAAGTTTTGAAGCATCACAACTTGGTGGCACCGATTGGGGTGTTTTCTCATGTCTAGTCGCACTTGGCTCCATGAAATGAACCCCGCATTGAAGTTTATTCTCGTGATTGTATCAATGCTATCATTAGCATGGTTTTTTAACCCTTGGACTCCGTTGATATTTTTTGTAGGGGTGGTCCTTTTACAACTCATTTTCAGCAAAGTAAATTGGAAAATATGGGGTCTGTTAATGATTCCAATCAGCTTTACCGCACTCGGTTACTTATGGACGACGGTAGCATTTGCTGCTGATACAAGTGGCACTGTCATTTGGGAATGGCGGGGTTTTGAAGTGACCGATACACAATGGAACACAGCGTTGTCCTTAACCTTCCGTGTGTTCGCTTTTTCTTCCATGTCCATGTTATTTGCTTTTACTACGGAACCAGTCAAATTTGTCATGAGTTTAATGCAGCAACTGAGACTGTCCCCAAAGTTGGCATATGGTGTAATGGTTGGATATCAGTTTTTACCCGTTGTCAGAGAAGAGTTCATACAAATTCGCCACGCTCATCGATTGCGTGGAATTGGGGAAGAAAAGCATGCGTGGCAACGAATACTTGGAATGAGAAGAATATTAATTCCGTTACTTGCTGGAGCCGTTCGTCGTGCAGAGAGATCCGCTTTCGCGATGGAAGCTCGAGGCTTTACCGGTGAGAGACGTTCTGTTTATTACGAACCAATTAGCATTGTTGGGCGTGATTGGTTAATGGCTACAGTGATAATTGGATTGTTGGTTATAAGTGGCATAGCGGGGTTGTTGCTTGAAAGACACTGGATATTTTAATCGGCATAAAATGAAGTTTTATCGGCTTCATCTGCTTTTTTAATCGGCATGAACTTCCTTTTATTCGGCATCACATCCAATTTAATTAGCATAAATTATAAATTAATCTATTTCAACCTATTTCTACCATATGCAACACTTCTTTCTTGCACACTAGAAAGAAAAAATCGCCCGCGTGAATCTAACCTCACATGGGCGATTTCTTAATCTAAATTCAGATCAGAAAGTCTCGGCATTGCTGTTAATGCACCAGCTTTTGTGGCAGCAAGAGCACCTAGTTTATTGGCAAATGCACTACATGCAACTAGAGATTCCATCGTTTGCGGCAGTCCATTGAGATGCACATAACGTAAAACTCCTGCCATGAAGGCATCACCAGCTCCTGTTGTATCAACTGGGATTACTGGTTCCACTGGCACATGCTGAACTTCCCCGTGCAATACGGCATACGTTCCCAATTCTCCTGCTGTTACTAGGATAATCGGAATATTTAATGCTGCTAATTTAGCCAACCCTTCTTGCAAAGACTTTGTTTCTGTCATAAACTCTAGTTCTTCTTCAGTAAATTTCAGCAAATCCGTGTCTTTAAAGAATGATGTGATCGTCTCGCGGCATAACGCTTCACTTGGCCAACGAAGTGGGCGGATATTGACGTCAAATGCGAACAATGATCCGTGTTTTTTTGCTAGTTTTACTGCTTTGCGAGACGTTTCAAGTGCTGTCGGTTGGAAAAGTGTCCCTGAACACATATTTAAAATTGAAGCTTTTTCAAATGCTTCTTCTTTTAAATCATCCGCTTTTACTTGAACATCAGGAGCATCATCAATGTATTGTTGAAAAACCCGGTCGTGATCTTCAGTCAAATGAACATAGACCCCGCTAACTCTTTTTTCGGGTTCGAATTTTGAGTAGTCCATAATGACTTGTTCTGCTAAAAATTCACCACGAACAAATTCAGAAGTCGCGTCATCACCTGTAATCGTTATGAAAGCAGAAGGAACACCTAATCGTGCAACCCCAACTGCTACATTGACTGTAGCCCCTCCCAAAAACATGGAAAAAGATGTATTAGAAGTGTCATTGGCAATATAATCAACAAACGCATCCCCATAAGTGAGGACGTGTTTTTTATTAGAATGCAACATGATTATCCTCCTACTATATTATTGTTAGTACTAGATTACCATGAACCACTGCAATGGGGAGTATTTTGAAAATTTGTTATAGTAGTGGTAGAGGAGTGGATTTTTATGGCGATTCTAATTAGAAAAGCAAAACCAATAGATGCAGCAGTTGTAGTTCCTTTGATTATTGAAGCAATTGGTAACATTGCCAAACAAATGACTGGAGAACAAGATTCTAAAGAGGTAGAACGAGAATTAATCGGTTTATTTAAGCGTGAAGATAATCGTCACTCATACTTAACAACTGTTATAGCTGAAAGCAACGGATCTATTACTGGAGTAATGGTTCTTTACTCAGGAAGTCATGCCATTGAACTGGACAATAATTTAGTGAATTGGTTAAAACAAAAAACAGGAGAAGACACGGTGATTCCGCCAGAAGCTCATAGCGATGAATTCTATATTGATACGGTTTGCGTTCATCCAGATTTTAGAGGGCAAGGCATTGGTTCCTTATTGTTAGCACATGCGGAAAAGATCGCAATAGAAGCAGGTTATACTAAGATTACCTTGAACGTGGAAGAAGAAAAAGAAGCCGCGATTCGGTTATATGAACGTGTCGGGTATCAAGTAGCGGGACCTTGGACGATTTATGGTGGGGCTTTTCATCATATGGTGAAATCTTTGTAGTTTTCATGATTGAATTATGGGTTTCTATACAAAATAATTCCAAGGAATCCAACAACTTAACAAGTTGGGTAGATTGTTTTTTCCCATTCTGCAACAAGTGATATACTTCTTGTTGGATGAAATGAGGTTATTAAATGAAGAATTGGATGTACCCAATATTGGTGGTTTTTGCAGCCAGTTGTTATGGAATCTTATCGACAATAATTAAGCTAGCCATGAATGCTGGATTTACTGCTTCTGAAGCTGTATCGAGCCAATATATAGTAGGTTTTTTTATTGTACTTTTACTATTTATAGTTACCCAACGCAAAATCCCACGCATTAGTGGAGTGAAAACTTTGTTGTTAGCAGGATCGTTAACCGCTATTACAGGAACACTATATGGTCAGTCAATTGTCTATTTACCCGCATCGCTCGCAGTCGTCATGTTGTTTCAATTCACATGGATTGGCGTATTACTCGATTGCGTCCTTCGACGTCGCAAACCTACACGTGGTGAAGCTCTATCGCTCGTTTTTCTATTTGCAGGAACGATATTAGCGGCAGGCGTTATAGACGCTGATCTTAGTGGAATCGCATGGCAAGGTTGGGCGTATGGTATTGCTGCAGCCTTAAGTTTCTCGCTTTTTATTAGGATCAATATGAGACAAATTGAAGGGATGAATACGACAACACGGTTATTCTTCGTCTCTTTTGTTGCAATGCTAGCCATTTCCCTTTTTCAAAATCCTGAAATTGTATGGAATGGACAGTTATTTGCAGAGGGACTATGGATTTACGGATTAGCCCTTGGTACGTTCGGTATTTTACTCCCGATTTATTTATTCACGATCGCGGTTCCAAAAGTAGGCGGAAGTATGGCGTCAATCCTAAGTGCAATGGAACTCCCAGTCGCGGTAACAGTTTCTGTACTGGTTTTAAGTGAACCGATTACGTTTTTGCAAATAGTAGGTATCTTAATTATTATTTTCGGCATGATCTTACCAGGTCTATTACAAAGAAAACGAAATTACACATAAAGTACGAGTTCTGACACAGCTGTTTTCAACAATCTTTGTTACAATGTCTTCAAACAACCGAAATGAGGCATGCGACATATGAAACGATTTTTGGCTATAGGTAC
>Ga0209013_10001793_pt1 | contig 19792 bp, 20 predicted proteins | sample Cruoilmetagenom2_FD_187291 | JGI IMG/M metagenome (GOLD analysis project Ga0209013, IMG submission 187291) | Oil polluted marine microbial communities from Coal Oil Point, Santa Barbara, California, USA - Sample 2 (SPAdes) (version 2) | ecosystem: Environmental > Aquatic > Marine > Oil seeps ...
CGCCGACGTAAACCATATCCGTTACTCACTAAACCACGAGACGAAGCTCGCAACGAATTACGTGGAGGTGGGATATCCGCTTAAGGTAGTGCCATTGGTCTCTGTGGCTATTGTTTTTATTATTGAAAATCTCAAGTTACGGCAGTGCGGAGTATAACACCCGCTGTAAACGCCCCTGTTATAGGTGCGTTGGAATTGTTAACATCGGATGGTGTAACAGTTTCGGATGATCGATGATAAAGTATATATTCATTGATCATACAGATGTTACAGAATTGAAGATAACACAGGTGAACTGTTTGGATGAAGAAAACAATGGACAAAACGAATTAGCATACGAATCAATCGTACCACTCGATGAGTATCTTGCTGCCGGAATCCACATCGGAACCCAGCAGAAAACAGGGGATATGACACGTTTCATATACAGGGTTCGTGTCGATGGGCTCTATGTTTTAAACGTAGAATTGACTGATGATCGCATCCGCGCGGCATCCGAGCTTCTGTCGCGATATTCCATGCCGAACGTACTGGTCATATCAGCGCGCCAGTATGGGCAGCGCCCTGCAAACATGTTCGCAAAACTCACTGGCGCAACCGCCATTATAGGCAGATTCGTGCCAGGTACGCTGACCAACCCCCAATATGACTACTACATCGAGCCTGATATTCTCATGGTGACCGATCCGACCGGCGACGCGCAGGCGGTAAACGAGGCAGTGAGTGTCGGGATTCCTGTGATCGGACTTTGCGACACGAACAACGCAACATCTAATATAGATCTGGTGATCCCAACCAATAACAAGGGACGAAAAGCGCTTGCAATGATATACTGGCTCCTGGCAAAGCAGATATTCTCAATAAACGGCAAAACGAACTTTGATCATGGCGTAGAAGACTTTGAATCCGAACTATAACAAAGGGATCTACACGCTGATCCTGCAGTTGCACGAAGATGCTACGCGGGAAGTTGGGAAACTCGGGGTTATACATCTGAAGTGCGGCTACTATGCATACACCGGATCAGCACGCGGGTCTGGTGGCTTCAAACGAATCAGCCGTCACATCGATGTCATGCACGGCAGGAACCAAACCCGGAAATGGCACATCGACTACTTGTTGCCGATCACGTCGTTTCGGTGCGCGGTGGCATCACCAACCGATTGCGACCTCGAATGTGTTGTGGCAGCAGGGATCGGATCCGTGTGCGAACCTATTCTTGGATTCGGCTGCACCGACTGCCGTTGTGCATCACACCTCCATTTTGCAGGCATGTATGATGATCTGCGGAATTCCGCTATGAATGCGCATCTTGGTGCGGGGCTCTCTCCGCAATGCTTAAATGATGATCCTGCGAAACTGATTGATAATGGCAAAGACGACCACTGAAAAATACTGCACAACATGTGGTGCGCATCTGGTTGAACCGGGATATGTCCAGTTCCCATGCCCGAAATGTGAAATAACCATCGGGCGGTGCGTATCGTGCCGAAAGCAGAGTAATTTGTATACCTGTCCTGCATGTGGATTTATAGGACCATGAGGTGAGATAAAATGGGAGATGTAGCAGCAGTACTCAAGATCATGCCGTCTGGCGTGGACGTTGACCTCGCAACGCTCAAGAAGAATCTCGAAGATGCGGTGCCGGCAGGAACTGAACTGCGCGGGATAACCGAGGAACCCGTTGCATTCGGGCTCGTTGCCCTGATGGCAACTGTTGTCCTCGGCGATAGCGAGGGCGGAACAGACCCCGTGGAGGATGCGTTCGGGCAGGTTCCTGATGTCGAGAGCGTGCAGGTAGCCGAGGTCGGCAGACTATTATAATGGATTGATGGCATAGGGCTCGTAGATCAGGGGTAGATCGTTACGTTCGCAACGTAAAGGCCGCGGGTTCAATTCCCGCCGAGTCCATCACAGTCGAATGGTTGAATGGGGCAATTGTCGCCTGACGCAATGAAACCGGGAGTGCTTGCGCCCGATCACCCGTATGCACCCCACACATCCTACATGCCCACATACCCTGAGTCAAATAGCAAGCCGGAAGGAACGATGGCACCCGAGATCACCGAAGACAATGTCACAGTAGAGACTGGCGAAGCATTCTACAACCCGCACATGAGAATCGACCGTGAGATTACGATCGCATCACTTTCTGCATTTAACGAGACCATCGATCGCATCGAATCATACGTTGATTCATTCGCGGCAACAGGCATCCGGGGATTGCGTGCCGCTTCAAAACTCGGGATCAGTGTGACGCTCAACGACATAGACCCGGACGTTTCCGGTCTGATCAGACGAAACATCGTTTCAAACGATCTGCAATCACACTGCGAGGCTGCAAACGAGAATGCAAACACGCTACTAAATCGAAGGCGGTTTGATGCCGTTGATCTCGATCCTTTCGGGTCGCCTGCCCCGTATATTGCTGCGGCATCGCACTCCGTACGAAAGATGCTCCTGGTTACCGCAACCGACACTGCGCCGCTCTGCGGTGCGCACCTGAAGTCCGGGATTCGCAAATACGCATGCGTACCTCTGAACAACGAGTACCATGCCGAGATCGGGGTGCGGGTCCTGCTGGGATCAATTGCGCGGGCGCTCGCAGTGGTGGATGAGGCAACGATTCCGCTTCTCGCTTATGCAAGGCGGCATTACGTCCGTGTCTATGTGAGGGTGCTGAAACGGGTCTCTTTTGCTGACGATTCCATGAAGAAACTTGGTTTTATTGTTCACTGTCCACAGTGCAGCTTCAGAAGACCGATAGTGGGTCTTGCGCCACTGATGTCAGGTGAATGCCCGATATGCGGCTCCATGATGCAGGCTGCCGGTCCGCTCTGGCTCGGTCACCTGCACGATTACGCGTTCTGCGAATCGGTTATTTCCGAGTTGAACGAGCAAGGATCTGACAAACATGCGATCAAACTTGTGGAGATGTGCAGAGACGAGATCGATACCCCCACATTCTATGATTACCATCGAATCTGTCACACAATCGGAATTTCTCCGATGCGAATCGATCTGGCGGTCGATAAACTCCGAGAGTCCGGATTTGAGGTATCCCGGACGCATTTCTCAGGAACAGCGTTCAAGACCGATGCGGATATCCGTGCGATTACCAGGGTGCTCTCGGAGGGGGCATGATGTGGAATTTGGTCGTTTGGCATTGACCGTTTTGGTCCTGATTATGTGGATATCCACATAAAACCACACGATTACACGGATTTCCACGAGAAAGACTACCATCTCTTGTGTTAATCTCGTGAGATCTCGTGGTTTGCTAACACATACCCCAAAAGAAACCCATCACCACACACGCCAAGAAGATAGTCACGGCTCGATTGCGCCAACCGCAGCCACCAGCAGTATATGGGTCATGCCACCGCCTCATCGCCCACACCCTCCTTCGCCCGCATTATGGCGATCGGAACATCGAGATCCCGCTCATCGTATCGGACAGTCGCATGCCTACGTCCAATCCATCCTTACGCCCATCGATCCCCTCAACATAAACGAGCACATCGAGGTCCCCCCTTCATAAGGTCTAAAATATTCAATATCCTTGATCCTTTCTGCTCCAAATTCCTTTGAAACTTCATCTCTGAGTGTCTTTATAATTTTTTCTTTGCTCATCTAAAATCCCTCCACAAGGCTTTTGCAGGTGTCAACGACCACGGAAGCGCCTAATATTGCAGATCCACACATATCTTCCGCAACCTCTGCATTCAGATCGTAATCACACTTTATACGCATCAATCGCCATTTATTCATCTGCTTAGCAAGCGTTTCATCTCCAAAGATCCTTATAAGTAGTTTCTTGAACTTGTCCACCAGTGACCCATGCCTCGTAACATCACGTTGCATCTGCACCAATCACAGATTCCACCACAACTTTGAGAATTGCATGTTAATCCAATGATCGACCACCTGCGCCCGCGCCCGGATTGCAGTAGTCTAACGCATCATTCAGTCAGGAGCAGCCCCAGAAACCGGGTATATCTCACCAGATCTTCGACTCTGATATTCTCATCCTCGGCATGCGCCCGGCTCTCAAGCAGCCTTCCGACGCCGTGGCAGCAGACCGGCTGTCCGGTGATCTTGATCGCATAAGCGACATCGAGGCTGCCCTGTGCACCAGCGAGCTCAATTTTGCGATCGGACACCTCGTTTGCAACCGATAAAACCCTCCCGATCCACGGATGGTCGGTATCAGTGGACATCGGCGGATACACAATCTCATACGTAAACTCATACTCGGTATCAGAGTCCGCAGCACTCTCCAGCGCCGCTCTGATCTCATCGATTGCGCAGTCGAAGCTCTCTTCAGGTATGACCCTGCGATCACCCCGTATTGTACATTTTCCAGGGACTATGTTCTCTTTTACGCCACTCTCAATCATCGTGATGTTCAGAACCGGTTTTATGTGCGTCAAACCCGTTTTCTCGAAGATCGCGGAGCTTCCCGGAATAGCCGACCGCCTCTCCTCAACCTCACGCTTCAGCCTGAGCAGCCCTTCCATCAGCGCAACCGATTTTTCGAGCGCATTGACCCCGAGAAAACCGCTTCCGCTGTGATGCGACCTTCCAAGGACGTCGAGTTGCCACGTGAGTATCCCGTTCGTCCCGATCACGACATCATCGCTGTCTCCGTCCATGCAGAGAAAATAATCGCCCGACAGGAGACCGATATCTGCAAAATAGCACAGTCCCGAATAGGGTCCAACCTCCTCATCGGTGGTCAATGCGATGTTGAGGTTGTATGTGGGAGTAATACCAAGTTCCCGGATCAGAGAGAGTGCGGTCAGGAGTGCGGCAACCGCTGCCTTCGAGTCAGCCGAGCCCCGTGCATAGAACCTACCATCCCTGACCGTGCCGTCAAATGGCGGAACCGTCCAGCCACCACCATCACCACCCCCTTCTACAGGAACCACATCGAGATGCGTGTAGATCACGAGCGTCTGATCAGCGCCACAATCGAGATACGCGTGCAGATTTGCCCTTTTCCCGTGCAGTTCCGGATTTTTCATCTTCCGCTTGAACAGATCATCAGGGATGCATATCTTCTCAACGTCGAACCCGAGATCCGAGAACATCGGCATCAGGTGGTCAACGATCTCTTCGTAGTTGTCGCCAGGAGGCGCAATCGTCGGCATACTCACAAGATCTGTGAGAATGCGCAGCGAACCGCTAGTTTTTGAGTCGATTGTGTCGAGTATTCTGGCATTCATGGGTATAGATGTGCCGTACGTGGCAATAATAATTTCTGATCGGGTGCGGGTTGCGAGAGCCTTTTCGTTGGGCACGAATCATTGAATACCACGCACCGCGACATAACATTGCCGCAAAGGTACGTGTTTAGCTAACCACAAGATTACACAGTCTGCGAAGCAGCGGCGCAGCCATCTCCACAAGATTTTTGTGTTAATCTCGTGAAATCTCGTGGTTTTTTCGCCTCAGCTAAATACGTACCCGCAAAGCAAAACAAAACAAAACAAAACAGCCGGAACCAGTGCCGACAAAACCAGTGATCAATGGCTATGTTGCAACCGGCAGGAGACACCATGACCGAATCAATCATCGAACTTGCGCATGTCTGGAAGATCTTTGGAGAGGGGGAGGCAGCCGCTGTTGCAGTCAAGGATGTGAGCCTGACGATCAGCAAAGGCGAGTTCGTATCGATCATCGGAGCGTCCGGATCTGGTAAATCGACGCTCATGTACCAGATCGGGATCCTTGACACGCCAACGAGGGGTGATATTCACATCAAGCACAACAAGGTCTCTGATATGAGCGAGAGCGAGCGGGCAAGGGTTCGAAGGGAGGTGCTCGGATTCGTGTTCCAGCAGTTCAACCTGATACCGACGTTCACAGTGCTCGAGAATGTCGAGATCCCGATGGTGCTCCGGGATGTGGATATAGACGAGCGGAAAGAGAAAGCGAGATCGCTTCTCGAATCGCTGGAACTCGGGCACAGACTCAATTATTTTCCGAATCAGCTATCAGGAGGTCAGCAGCAGCGAGTCGCAATCGCAAGAGCGCTCGCAAACGATCCCGAGATCATACTCGCTGACGAGCCGACAGGAAACCTCGACACGAAATCCGGAGCCATGGTCTTTCAGATTCTCGAGGATTTGCACAATCAGGGAAAGACGCTCGTTCTGATCACGCATGATCCGGATCTTGCCGATAAGACGGAACAGACGATTAAGATGCTGGACGGAGAGGTCGTTTAAGCATGCCCGCATCAGAGAAACGCCAGAGTCGCCTGAAAAAACCGAAAACACGGATCCTGTCAGCCATACCAACCCAATTTTCGCCCCTGCCACACCTGATGCCCCTACTACTCTCACTACTCTTATTGCTCCTGCTGTCACTCTCAATTCTTCCCGATCACGTATGCGCCACAACCGAGATCACGGTACACCGCGCAGACTACAACGGCTGTGTGCTGCTGATAATAGACGGTCTCGGCTCATCGTACTGCTATCCGGAATTCACGCCGCACGCACTCGATAATTCAACGCTAGAAAAGGCAGACTGCACGAATCTCCTCGCAATCGCCGGAGGTGGCATGCGTGCAATCGATGTGCGTGCCCCGGTGACGAGCACGCATCCAGGACACTCGGTGATTGTGACCGGGTGTGCGGACGCAAAACCCCCTGCGGTCTCCGACAGGAGAACGATCTTTGATGTCGCACACGAAAATGGGTATTTCTGCGTGGGCGTAATGGAAAACGGAGATTTCGAGGAGATGTGCGCTGAACTCGATATAATCCTGCATGTCAAGAAGAACTCGATCACAAACCCGGGAATCGCAATCGACGCTCACCCTCATGGGGATGAAGACCTTTCGAACGATATCAATGATCTTATGACCGAATGGAGCAATATCACAGAGTACCTTGGCGATAAGGACGGCGTTGAGCGATATGTCGCATACAACCGGTGGGCTATCGATGTGTCGGATGCGATCGCCCGGAATCTCTGCGAGAGCCATGCCCCGTTCATCATGATAATCAATGTCGGAGCCGTCGATTCAGCCGGGCACCACCTCGGCGCATCCAGGTACCCTCTGGTGATCGACGGCACGGACGACGCGATCATCAGGCTGTATCAGCGATGCACAGGCAACGATCTGCTGTTTGTGCTGACCGCGGATCACGGAATGGGATTTGTGACCAATGACGCGGCTCATGGTGGGCATGCATCGGATAAGTACGCTAAATATCCGGAAAGCCAGATGATACCACTCGTATTCAGTGGCATCGGAGTCGCAGAGGGCACAATCGCAACAGCCGGGCAGGAAGACCTCGCACCGACGCTGCTCTGCCAGATGGGATTACCCACTTCCGGTACCTTATGTGATGGAGATGCGCTGCCTGTGGGAAGATATTCGGATTTACGAGTGTTGGTGGAGTCAGGAAAAGATGTGGCGGATGTTGAGGTGCGTGGCTGCGGAGACACCGTTGGGGGAACATCCGATTCCGAATTTATATTCAGAGGTCTGGACCGGGGGTACAACTACACGATAAAGGTTACAAGGAATGGAAAGACTGATGAATACGAGTTGTTTCTCGATTCTGATTACGTTGTCGATTGTTCTGCGGCAGGGGATTTTTTGGTAGCTCCGGATGTGCCAGAAAGTCAGAAGCGGGAAGAGCAGGCGGAATCGGCGGGACTGGCTTTCTGGCAGGATGATGCATGGGCAAAAGTGCTCCGGATAGCGGTGCCGATTGTTGTCATAAATCTCGTCGGGATATTTTTGATTGTGAGAGTTATGCGGGAGTGATGATGATTAATCGGTTGCTGCCGCTGCTCTGTGGGCAGACTTGTGATTGCGAATGTTACAGACGGTCACGAGTCATGAACTAACCGATAACTCCAGTAATTCTTGCCACATTCTCTGCTGCTTCCCGGTTAAGCCCGGCTCCGAGAATCGTGTAGCGCTCGGGACGCACCTCATGCGCATGAACGAGCGCATCGAAGACATATTAACTATTCGAGGTATCGACAGTTTAATTACTGCATATAAACATATCTCCAATCGAGGACTTTGAAATGACTATGACAATTATATTACCCGATGGCGAAGAAGTCGAACCGGCGATAAAGAAGATAAATGCTCCGGAGTACAAGCAATTTTATACGACAGGGGCATTCGGAGGCGTTTTTGGAATATATGATCTCCGGATATTTTTTTATAAAGAGGATATAGTAGAGGATGACGACAGACTGGTTCTGGAGCGAGAAGTGCAAACATCGGTTGTAATGTCATTAGCTTCTGCAAAACAGTTTTCAAATTGGTTGAATGAATCGATCTCTAATTGGGAAAAAGAGCATGGAACAATCTATGTCGGTGAACAGGAGTCTAAAAACGATTGACAACACTCGCAGGAGGATTTTAAATGGAACAAAATATTAGATGGGGGACAGATACCGAATCTCCGTACCTCATTTTTGAAAGAATGGGCGTGTACAGACACATCGCCCCGGACATACACACCCACCAACCCGAAGATTTCACCCCCTCGTTTCGGTTAAACGGGAGGGATATCCTGCCATCCACTCTTACAGGCGCACCCACTCGCACGACTACAGGAGCTCCATTGGTGGATTCATCACATTTAAAACAGTTAAAAGTAGGTTATCATCCAATCAAGAAAACAAGAGGCATACCCGATTTCATTGACGCATATTTGAATGATACTATAAGATTCGAAGACGAGGCGTATTTGGAAATCCGGAGAAAATGCTCAGAAATCCTGAAATCTGAGGGATGGGGTAAATTATATGGTAAGAAGACGGTTGATGAGATTATGGATGAACTTAGAGGCAGAAGATAATGATTTGCATCGACACGGACGTCTTTATTCGGGATCTGTTAGATCCAAATGATGATAAGGCGTTGATGAGTAGAAAATTCATGGAAGAAACATCAAGCATTGTCAGATGCACAACAATCTTCAATATTTTAGAGATATGTGGCGTACTTTCAGCTGCTCGAAATTTAGACGTTAAAACCACCTTTACCGACTTTCATCGAGACAAGACCTTGAAAATAATATATCCCGATTTCAAAGAATATACAGAATCACGTAGTTTCTTTAAAAATGTGATAGATAATTGTTTGGCATATATGGGGCGACAGATGGGGTACAAGGATTCCGAGATTTTATGGCTGTGTGAAGAAGCGAATTGTGATATTTTTATCACATGGAACACGAGACATTTCAACGAAAAAGGAAAGGTCAAGGTCCAGACTCCAGCCAAATATCTTGAAAGCCATGAGATGCGTGGATAACACTAATCAACGACGCCCGTAATCCTCGCCACATTCTCTGCTGCTTCCCGGTTAAGCCCGGCTCCGAGAATCGTGTAGCGCTCGGGACGCACCTCATGCGCATGAACGAGCGCATCGATCACGCATCGATCCAGAACACCGAGTTTTGCAGCGGTTGTGGGTGCGCCGATCCTGTGCAGCGCATCCCTGATCTGCTGCCAGTCGCCACCATGCAGATACATCATCATGATCGTTCCGACACCGCACTGCTCGCCATGCAGGGCTGGCTTTGGTGCGATTCGGTCCAGCGCATGGCTGAACTTGTGCTCTGATCCGGACGCTGGCATGGATGAGCCGGCAATACTCATCGCAACACCGCTTGAGACGAGCGCCTTTATCACAAGCCTCGCAGACTCCTCGAGTTCGGGTTTGATCGTCTCTGCGCGGTCCATCACGATCTGCGCGGTCATCCGGGACAGCGTCGCCGCATACTCGCTGTACGGCGTGTTCCTGAGCCGGTGCGCAAGCTGCCAGTCCAGAATCGCGGTGTAATTCGAGATAAGATCACCACACCCTGCCGCAAGAAAACGATATGGAGCGTGTGCAATAATCTCTGTGTCAGCGATTATTCCCAGGGGCGCCTGTGCCGGAACCGAGACGGTGTCGCCGTCTCTTGCGATCGATGCACGCATCGATGCGATGCCGTCGTGTGCTGCCGCCGTTGGCACGCTCAAGAAGGGGATGTCAAGCATCGTCGATGCGAGTTTCGCAACATCGATCACTGTGCCGCCGCCGACTCCAACGAGAAAGGAGGTGTTCTCTGCTGTTTCTATCACGCTGTCAATGTTCTCCTGATCAGCGTTCGTAACGATTGCGATGTCTGTTGCGAATCCGTCGCTTGCAAGGATCTCTGATACGGACTCGCCAGCGATCTCTCGCGTCTTTCTGCCTGTTACGATGAGTGCACGCCGCCCGAGTTTGAGTTCGGTGCACATCCTACCGGTGTCGGCTATGATGCCGTGTCCGATCGCAATGCTGCGCGGGAGTTGCATCCATTTCTGGGATTTTGGGGTCATTGGTGTGGAGTGATTGTTTGAAAGATGTTGTTGGAGATGTACGGGTCTGGATATACAATAGTTTAGTCTTTTATTATAAACAAAATAGTTGCATAAGTTGTATATGTTTTGTCTTGCCAATTAAAAGATATTTTCAACTTTTCAAAATCCATCTCTTTGTTATTATCCAAAAATTCATTTATCTTTCCATGTAACAATTTTTTATTTCTTTTAAGTTTCCAGCTATCTTCCAAATTCTTTGAATCAATTAAAACCAGAAAAAATCTATTGGCAGCGTCAAATCTCCTAATTCCTTGTTCTTCATAAAACCATTTAATCAGTTCTTCTGGATTTTCTATAGTAGTCCGGATTATTTCTTTTCTTATTCTATGAAATCTTTCGATAAATTCCTTTGCTTCGTTTGATGTGTCCTCCAAAATTCTTGTCAGAAGTTCAGAGAAAATATCCTTTTTGTTTGCGTTTTTATCATAATGGATATTTTGCTGTCTTGCAAACTTTTTCAATTCTGTTAATTCCGGTCTTAAATCCAATTCTTTCCTTTTTAGTTGCATATATCCGCCCGGGAAATATGTGACCTTCAAGTCGAACGGAAAATCTTTCCAGAAAAAATCTACCTTCTTAATCAAGCCTACTGTAGGCAATAGACGGGGGTGATCCTTAAACATGTCTTCTATCAATATAGAAGTCCAATGATTATACCACGAACATAATATATAACCCCGAAATCTTGGATTTATGTCATTTTCGATACTATTATACAGTTCTTCATAATTTTGGATTTTCTTGATGTAATTGTTGACTACGGTTTGTTCAACGGCATTTTGATAGAAACCACCCCAATCAAAAACTTTCAGTTTGTAGAGCTGTGAATATAAATAATCCTCATTTGCAATTCTCTCTTTTCTTTCTATGTCATATATTTGTTTGATAAAATTATCTATCTGTTCATCTGCGATATTCTTGCAAAACATAAATTCGAATAAATCCCTTCCGGAAACTCCAGAGACATCAAATTCCAATCTCTTTGCTAACTCCCTCAGAATATTGCTTCTTGATATTGAGCGCATCTTAAGAAAATATATTCCGAACTCGTGGTTGAATATTTTTCCAAAATCGTTTTCCTGGTAACATCTTTTCATTTTTCTAAATTCTTGTTTCATATCCATTCGTGTCCCCCATTGTCCACATATTCTCTTGTCTTTTAAAATGTGTTTTTAGTATATTTAAAATTTCTGATAGTTTGAAAAATTTGCCTTGTTGCAACAAGTCGGAAATTAATAAGTTTAAAATTTGGTAGGTTTCCAAACCTTTTCCACGGCTATGTTCTAAATAATCCCCAACCAGTTCGACAAAATAATCTTTGTTCTTTTTTACAGAGATGAGTTCAATGTCCTTGACAACCCTGTCCGGGTTTTTCCTGAAGGTTAATATGAAATCGGTTTTTAATCCAGCTCTACGAGTATCCTGTACAACTGAGTTGGCAGAATATTCCAAAGTTTCGACTTTTTCTAACTCAAAATTAAGCCCATTTGTATATGTAATCAAATTTATCCATGTTTTATCATCCAGGCTATTAAACATCAGAGAGAAGTGATGGTTTGGCTTTAATATCCTCTCAATTTCGGCGAAGGCTTCATTTAATAATGCATAATAATTGGATATATGTTTATCTCTATCTTTGGATTCGCTTATCACAATCTCATCTTCGTAATCGACATCTTTTTTAAGCCAGCTGTTCCACATCATGCTTAACTCCAAATACGGTTGCCGATTGCCATGCGGGGGATCTGTTATCACATAATCCACAGAATTGTCCGGTATCTTTTTTAACGCTTTTTGAGAAGGAGCATTCAAAAGAAGCAAATTTTTTGAATCTAACAGTTCTTCAAAGTCGTCGGCTTTGTTAATCAGGTATTTTTTGTATTCCAATCCTTTTTTCGCCTTAAGAATTCTTTTATACCTATTTTCAAAACAGTTCCAGGCATTTATTTCAAAATTTTCTTTCGGCAACCAGTAGCCAATCACCCAACTACCCACTTCTTTCCTCTCAGTTTCCCTCGATTTGCCATTGAACTTCCCCCGTCGTTTGACAATAAAAACCATCTTACTGGCTTGCCCAATCGAAGCAGTGAAACAAAACCTGAAGAACTCTCTGATATCAACATTTTCAATTTTTTCTATTCTATCCATCAGAAACGATAACGCCATTAAATTTCGCGGTGTAAATAAGTCATAAATATGGTTTTCACGATTTGCATTGATCCGTGAATTATGAAAGAAATTATCCTTCGGATAAAAGTAAGGTATTTTATCATAAGAAAATGATGATGCCACTTCCAAGTCCTCTTCTGTCGGCTCTTCGATAATTTTTCTTCTGCTTTTTGTATTATTTTTATACCAGACCTCTGTCAACTTACCATTATCCCAGATAAAATGTGTTCCTACAAATTTTTTGTCACCCCTCTGCACATCATAAAAAGAATTTATTTTATCCTTGACTTCCGACTCTAATCTGCTAAATTCTTCCTGTATCAAGTTTACCGGTATCTTGCTAAGCATCTGTTTTGCTATAAAAACCGCAGATGGATTTATATCTATCCCAACTGCTTTTCTACCTGTAAAAATGGATTCTGTTATCGATATCCCCGAACCGCAAAAAGGATCGATTACTATATCTCCCTCTTTTGTATATCGCAAAATAAAATCTTGCATAATATTGTATGGTTTCTTGGACCAATATTTGTGCATACCATAAATCCCGGTATATGGTTCGGCGATGTGATTGGTCTTGTTTTCTGTTTCGTCTCCGAACAAAGTTAACTGCTTAAGCACTTTGAACACCATCTACTTTTCTTGTGAACACCGTACAGATAATGATCGTGCTCTTCTGACCAATCTTCCGGTCCTTCAACCGTTCCCGCGTACTTGCTAAGTACATCCCAGACGTTTTGCTTGCCAATTGCTTCTCTACGCTCGATGGTTACAAGATAGTGCGCATTGGGCTCCAGATCTACCGGCTCTTCCGGTCTCAACATCACGACGTCAAAAACGACATGTAATGATTTTGTCATAGTCATCTTATAACCTCCAATTTTTTTATAGCATTGAATGTTTTCCCAATCCATCGTAAACGTCTGCCATTTGACATCTCGCCCAATTGCTCATTCTGATCGCCCCATCCACAGTTCTTCCTCGATTTCGTTCAGGCGCATCTTCCTTATTTTCTCAGAATCCACATGGGCAGGGTGTTCCAAGAGTTCGATTAATGAATCCACTTCCGCTCCCGACATTTCATGATTGAAAGCCGGTGGATATCCACACACCATCACCCCAACCCCCGCAGATACTCAAGACTCGCCTGCCCCTCCGCAAGACTCCGCGCCTCGATTACAAACCTGCATCCACCATGCCGCTTGTACAACTCAGTCATCACATCCGCCCACACAATTGTACCTTCACCGATTGACAGATGCTCGTCTCTTCGCCCCATATTGTCATGAATATGGACGTGTACGATCTCATTCATCATGAGAAACTCGGACAAGGCACCGTTCGTGTGCGCATGCCCCACATCAAGCGTCATGCCAAGATTCCCACGATTCGCGAGTTCGATTATGCCAGCCATTTCGTCCGGCGCCTTTCCGAAGATCAAATCCATTCTCGGCATATTCTCAACAGCGATTGTGACCCCGAAATCATCTGCGAAGTCACATAATCGCCGTAATCCCAAGACATTCTGCTGCCATGCGAGATCAGGCATCTGCATGCCGAGCGGCGATAGATAGCCCGGATGCACGGTCATCACGTTCGCGAACTCCGAAGCAACCGATATGCACGATGTCAACTGCCGCAGAACCTCCTCCCAGATCGGCTGGTTCAGGCTGGCGAGATTTATGTCCGAGAACGGCAGGTGAATTGTTATCGCAAGGTCTGTTGTCTCGCAGACCTCGCGCATCTTTCTGATGTTTGCAGAATCGAGAACCTGCTGTCCCTCCTGCACGATCTCCCAGCCGCCAAATCCAATGTCCTCGAGCGTGTGTGCCCAGTTGAACGGATCATCGGTAACGCGTATCGATGAGAAGCTGACATTCCTGAGCGATATCATTTATCGTCGTCCACAACCTCGTAGTCCGCATCAACCACGTCTTCCTCGCCCTCTTCTGCTGCGCCTGCCGCTCCACCTTCCTCTGCCGCATGCTCCTCTGCGCCTTTCTGGTACATCGCGGCTGCGACCGGGTAGATCGCCTCGGTCAGCGCCTCGGTCTTGCTCTTGAGCTCCTGTGTGTCAATATCTTCGCCATCGAGTGCTTCCTTCAGATCTTCTATCGCTTTCTCAACCTTTTCTCGCTGATCCGGCGTGGCAAGATCGCCCGCCTCTTCGAGGGTCTTTTCTGCGGAGGTTGTGAGGGCTTCAGCGGTGTTCTTCGCTTCGACCGATTCTTTCACCATTTTGTCCTCGTCGGCATGCTCTTCCGCATCTCTGACCATCCTCTTGATCTCTTCGTCTGAGAGTCCGCCAGGCTTCTTGATTGTGATCGACTGCTCCTTTCCGGTGCCTATGTCCCTGGCAGTCACGTTCAAGATGCCGTTCGCATCGATGTCGAAGGTTACCTCGATCTGCGGGAGTCCCCTGGGTGCGGGAGGGATGCCGTCAAGCATGAATCTGCCCATTGTCTCGTTTGCGGATGCGACGCCACGTTCTCCCTGCAGGACATGAATCTCAACGGATGGCTGACTGTCGGACGCTGTAGAGAATATCTGGCTCTTTTTTGTCGGTATCGTAGTGTTTCGTTCAATCAAAGGCGTTGCAACCCCGCCAAGCGTCTCGATTCCAAGCGTCAATGGAGTTACGTCCAGCAGAAGCACGTCTTTTTTAACATCTCCTGAGAGCACTCCGCCCTGGATTGCCGCACCCGTCGCAACAGCCTCATCCGGGTTGATGTTCTTGTACGGCTTCTTCCCGGTGACCCGCTCGACCGCAGCGAGCACCGATGGTGTTCTGGTTGCACCACCGACCAGAAGCACACGATCGATCGCGTCCTTCGAGAGTCCTGCGCTCTTGATTGCATCCTCCATCGGTTCTATCGTCCGGTTCACGAGATCCGCGGTCAGTTCATCGAACTTTGCACGGGTGAGCGTCATCTCCAGATGCTTTGGCTGCCCATCCGGGCCGACCGTTATGAACGGCAGGTTGATGTCGGTTTTGACCACGGTGGAGAGTTCGACCTTCGCCTTCTCGGCAGCATCGGTGAGCCGCTGCATCACTGATTTGTCAGCGGATAGATCGATTCCTTCCTGTTTCTTGAATTCGGATACGATATGATCTACGATATCCTGATCAAAGTCATCTCCACCGAGATGTGTGTCTCCTGACGTCGATTTGACTTCGAATGTACCGATGCTCGGGTCCAGCTCGAGTATGGACACATCAAAGGTGCCGCCCCCGAGATCATACACCATCACAGTCTGCTCGCCCTCAGTCTTGTCAAGCCCATACGCGAACGCCGCGGCGGTCGGTTCGTTGATGATCCGTTTTACGTTGAATCCTGCCACCGCTCCCGCATCCTTTGTCGCCTGCCTCTGTGAGTCGTCAAAGTACGCCGGAACCGTGATCACGGCGTCTGTTATCGTCTCCCCGAGATATGCCTCGGCATCGGCTTTCATCTTCTGCAGGATCATGGCAGAGATCTCCTGGGGCTTGTAGTCCTTGTCGTCGATCGTAACAGTGTAATCCTTCTCGCCCACATGTCGTTTGATCGATGAAACTGTCCGCCCAGGGTTCAGTATCGCCTGTCTCTTTGCAATCTGCCCTACCAGCCGTTCCCCGGTCTTTGAAAACCCAACGACGGATGGCATTGTTCTGCCGCCCTCTGCGTTCGGCACGATGGTTGGCTCGCCGGCTTCTATCACAGCCATGCAGGAGTTTGTGGTTCCAAGATCAATTCCCAAAATTTTTGCCATAGTGTTAGTACCTCGTAAGCATTAATTCCTGCATTCTGCTATTAAGTTTTTTGTGGAAGCTTGTGGCATGGATGATTGAGGTGAGTTGAAATGACTCAGCGCGCCGTTTCCACTCATATTCTCCGCATGCGATCCGCAAACTTCGAAGATGCGAGAACCGTTCGGAACGCCGCGATCTTCTCGGAATCGATCTGATCGCGTAGAGTAATGAAGTTGTACGCCTCGCCCCCGTGCGAAAAACCCTCGATCAGCGAAAGATCATCGGAATCGGGCAGCATGTCAGAACCGAGCGGAACGCCAGCAACATCAGCTATGCCCTTCCGCACGGAATCGACTCCGGCGGCAACCCCCGTCTGGATCACCCGCACACGAAACGGCAACATCTCGATTAGCAGATTCGCCCCGTCAGAGGGCATTCCCGCGAACACGAAATCATCTGTAGACACTTCTCCGAAGAGAACAACGTCAACTGGCTCCCCCGCCTCCATGATCTCAGTCTCCGGAAGAATCTCGATGAACCCGTCAGCGGATGCGAGCGCTGTTATTGCGCCTGATGCCTTGATTATGGGGTATGCTGCCCCCCGCACGAGCGCAACCGGCAGGAGCTGGTGACGCCCGACCGACTGGACCATTGAGCCAAGTACGGCATGCTGGTGCGTTGCCGATGTTTTGTAGCCAAGAAGATCGCGTATTCTCGGTGCTACCAGAAAATAGAACATGCTCAACGCAGACGTCGGAAATCCGGGAAGCCCTATGACTGGCTTTTCCATCTTCGCTATTATCATAGGCTTTCCCGGCTTGATGTTGATCCCGTGTGCGAGAACCTCGCCGCACTCCGCAAGAATGCGAGGCATTATGTCGCCTGACCCGGCAGATGTGCTCCCGGATGTTAAGACCAGATCGCACTCTGAAATCGCCAATCTCAGAGTCGCTTCTGTCTTTTCCGGCTCATCAGATATGATTCCATACATAACCGGGTTTGCGCCGCACTCGCGCACCGCTGATGCGATCGTGTGCGCGTTCACATCATACACCTGCCCGGGTTGCAGTTCTTCGCCCGGGGGGCTGAGTTCGTTTCCTGTCGAAATGATTCCAACATCGAGTGAACGAACGTGAACCTGTGCCACCCCGGTTGCGGCAAGGACTCCGATCTCCCTGGGACCCAGGAGTGTTCCCTCCGAGAGGACTTTTGTCCCGCGCCGGATGTCGGCTCCTACCCGCATGACATTCTCCCACGGGTGAACCGCCCTCTGAATCGAGACTACGGAGTCAGTCTCTTCGGTGTACTCGACCATCACGACCGCATCGGCACCCTCAGGAAGCATCGCACCGGTTGAGATCTCGGCAGCAACGCCTGCCGATACTGTGAGCGTCGGGACATCCCCTGCAGGGATTCTGCCAGCCATCCTGAGTCGCACCGGCTCCCCCTCCCGCGCTATGTATGTATCTGCCGCACGCACACAATAGCCGTCCATGTCCGCACGATCAAACGATGGCACATCGATTGCCGCAATCACATCCGCAGCAAGAATGTGATGGTACGCCTGATCGATCGGAACTACGGTGGTTCCGCTCTCAATTATCGATGCAAGTATCTGTTCCGCCTTTGTAATCGGTATTAACTCGTGAAATTCCTTTCGTTTCATAATTTTGAGAGCATCCGTGCCGCATCCTTTGCAAAGTACGTGATGATCATGTCAGCACCTGCACGCTTGATCGCGAGCAGTGATTCATGCACCGCCTGATCGTAATTGAGCCACCCCATCCTGCTGGCAGCCGCAATCATCGCATACTCGCCGCTCACCTGATATGCAGCGGTCGGCATCATGTACCTGGTCTTGACCCGGCGCAGGACGTCGAGATACGGCATTGCCGGTTTCACCATCACGATGTCCGCACCCTCATTAATGTCCAGTTCCACCTCACGCAGAGCCTCATCAGAGTTCGCAGGATCCATCTGGTATCCTGACCGATCACCGAACGCGTACCCGGAGTCCGCGGCGTCCCTGAACGGTCCATAGAAGCATGAACAATACTTGGCAGAGTACGACATGATCGGTGTATCTGTGAATCCGTCGATGTCGAGCGCTGTTCTGATCGCACGCACCATGCCATCCATCATGCCGGACGGGGCAACGATGTCAGCGCCTGCGCGGGCATGGCTCACCGCAACCTTGCCAAGAACAGGAAGCGTTGGATCATTGAGAACCGTCTTCGTGCCATAATCAACGATTCCGCAATGTCCGTGCGTCGTGTACTCACAGAGGCAGAGATCAGTTATGATTATCAGATCCCTGGTAACGTTCCGAATATTTTGTACCGCCTGCTGAATTATGCCAGAATCGTCGTACGCACCCGTTCCTTCCTCATCCTTTGTCTCCGGTATTCCAAAGAGGATGATTGCCGGAATTCCGAGGTCCTCAATCTCCTTTGCCTCGTCTGTGACTGTGTCTAAAGGGACGCGGTATTGTCTCGGCATGGACTCAATTTCTACGGGTTCTTTGATGGTTTCATCCACAAAGATCGGGCAGATCAGATCCTTTGCAGAAAGCTCCGTCTCTGCCACAAGATTCCGTATTCTGTCCTGCCGCAACCTGCGCATTCGCGTCTTCGGGAACATAATATCATCAGATTGGAGCCGCATCACTGATTAATCCTTTGATGGGGCGACAAGACTTTTATGAGTTATTCGGGGTTACTGGGTTATGGTTGGGAAGATTGATGCATATACCATACGCGGGCATCGGTGTTCCAAAACATCACAACTCCAACCCATACTTCTCCCCTCCGGTAATCACTTTTAAACTTAAATCAGTCCTTCCTCTTGCAATATCTCAAACACTTCTTCCAGGAACTCGGATGGTGTAATCGTTCTCACACCTTCGCGACTCGTATCATGTTCCAGAGGATTATGAAATGGGTGGCGGTGCCACTTGCCCCGATTGAGTCTCTTCCATAAAGTCGTCTATCCTACCCAACGAGAACGTAATTGGACGTATTCGACTTTTGATGGTGATAGAACTGAACGAAGATGGTCGGAGAAATTTCCAACCGCATTTTAATTGCGTTCCTGGTTTTTGCAAGAATGTCAATTTTCAGTGAATATTCAGCAGTGCGAATTCAACACATTTGATGAATTCGTTGAGATTCATATATATCTCTTTATGTTCTGATTTGCTTCTTCGATTGTTGCGATTCCGTCGATCGCCAGTTCCCAATCGCAATAGTCCTCTTCGACTTCAAACGAATAGTTTTTCTCTTTAACTACTTCATTTCTTGTGAATTCATCAAAACTCATCCCATATTTCTTAGCAAGTTTTTTTTCAATCAGTTTATATTCCAGTAGCTGCCTTTTCAGTTCGTTGGTAATTAATTTAATTGTGCCATTTCTCGGCGTTGTTTTGAAGATACTGGAATATACCGTCTTGAATTCGGATGGTAAGTTTACTACAATGGGCATCAATATCACCAAGTC